>Ga0209960_1000430_pt1 | contig 92327 bp, 86 predicted proteins | sample ThiBiot_500_plan_2_FD_183947 | JGI IMG/M metagenome (GOLD analysis project Ga0209960, IMG submission 183947) | Wastewater bioreactor microbial communities from Cape Town, South Africa - Thiocy_expt_500_plan (SPAdes) | ecosystem: Engineered > Bioreactor > Thiocyanate-remediating >... | reverse complement strand
GGGAACTTTTCCTCAATGGGCTTTGGCATTGATTGCTGGTGGCGGAACTGCTGCAACTATTTCAGCTGGATTTGCCGGTACAAGAGCTGCTTCTACTGCAACTACTGCCGGAATTGGGAATAATGTGGTTGCTACTACGGAAACTGCCGGAGCAGGATTGATGTCCATTCTTTCAATTTTTTTGCCTGTACTTGCTTTTATTCTCGCCATTGTTTTATTGACTTTTGTCTTATTTTTTGGAAGAAAACTTTGGAGGAAGATGAAAACGCAGAATTCTGGTATCTTTTAAAATAAAAAATCCCGCTGTTGCGGGATTTTTTATTTTAGTCGTTATATAAAGGTTAGAATATATTAATATCATCCAATTGCATAACTGTAGATATACCACTTGGGTTTGTACTTGAGTGGTTAGAATTATATTCAAAGATTACAAATCCTGAACCTGTTGTTCCCGTTGGTAAATTGCCAATTCCACTAGGTCTAAAACTATCCTCATAGTTGCTGCCTGTTCCTCCAGGAACTTTACCTTTAGAAATATCAAACTGACTTGTAATATCATTTAAAGTTGCAGCGGTAGGAGTTGCTGGATTGTAATTACTAGACCAGTAAACTTTCAGAACATCTCCATTATAGTAACCAGCATTAGTTTTGAAACTTACTCTGTTTGTTTTTGCAAAATCTGCGACAGGAATTGCGAATTGAGTTTTTGTAAGCCCCGCATTAAGCCCAGAGATTTGAATATACTTATTATTACTAAATGTCTGAACATACCATTTTTTACTTCCTGTAACTGATAAGTTATAGTATTTTGGCAAAAAATTATCAGTTGATGTCGCATACGATTCAAAATTTTCTAAATTATCGAAAGAAAAACGATTTCCTTTCAAATCAAGATCATTTAGGCCTCTTATATAACCCTGAGGTGTTGCATTATATTTACTCAAGATCATGGTTACACTACCGCTCCCTTGATATTTCGGAGAAATAGCATTAGAGGAGAAACTGGCATAAGCACTAATTCTAAGAACAAGCAAACCAGCGGATTGATCAATTATATTTCTGTCATATCCTGAGGCATATCCACCAACATCGGTAAAGTTCTTAGTAAGTTCGGGCGTATTAAATTGGACATTATTAATTTTTACTAATGTATTAATATTACCTGTAGATGCTAGGGCCGCACTAATTGAACTAAATTCTTTCGGTACCATTGTAGCAAGTATAGGGAAACCGTCTGCTCCACATTGTCTTGCCATGTATTTAGAAAGTTTGGTTGGATTAATTCTTCCTACTTGTCCCGCTCCTTGATAAGTTGGATCAAACTGACCAATTTTATTAGCCCCATTATATTTCACAACTACCAGTCCTTTTACATTCAGTTTGACTTTAGCACCAACAGGCCAATCTGTATATAAATAAGAATTATCCACATCAATCTCGAACCCAATGGTAGGATTTGTCGGTTGATCCTGAATAAATATTTGTTTGTAAATATTACCTGTAACATCGGTAGAAGCGACATATCCTTCTACAATATAATCTTCGGAAATAATATCTGCTTGTGTTGCATTTTGTTTAGCTTTTGCAGATAATTCAGCAAGTGTATGATTTACCTTCCCCAGATTATCTGTACAAGTCACTTCTGGAGTTTCATAATCATCACTTTTTACACACGAGCCTAAGGTTATAAAACCTGCGATAGCAAAAATTGCTGTTTTTAAATATATTTTTGTTTTCATTTTAATAAAAGCTTTAAAATTAAAATCTTACCTGTAAATTTACGAAATAAGAAATACCTTGATTATACCAATATTTTGGACTAAAGTTAGCATGTCCACTATTCATTTCTTCTGCCAAACCATCAAAATTTACTTCCCTAGTTTGCTCAAATCCTCCTGTTATATATTTTCTATTATTAAGAACATTATTAACAGTGGCTGAGATTAGGACATAATATTTGCCTATAATCCAAGACTTTCCTGCATTAACATTAAAGAAATAGGCAGATGGCAATTGTTTTTGTTGAAGCGTTTGTTTTAACAACTCCTCTGTTAAATCATATGGTGAATTAGAGTTTTCATTTTGTACAAAACTAATAGTTCTAGTTGCCGCAGCAGGATCCAGATAGTTATGTCCTAGATAATTCCAGTTGGCACCAACCCACCAATATTTTGGAGAGCTGTAACGTAATCCTGCAGAATATGCTTCCTGAGGAGTTCCACCTAATTTATAATCTTTCAGATAAGCAGATCCAAATTCTTTATAATTTCTTGTTATTACATTACCATTCGCATCAATATCATTTAATACACCAGCAGCGTCAGCAATCAAATAAATATTCGGATTATTTCTATATGTGTATTCACCATAGCTGGCAACACCATTAAAAGTAAGGGTTGGTGTTAACTTAACCTGAACGCCAAGCTCTCCTCCCATATTTCTTTTTTCAACATTTGACATCACTTGACTTACAAATGTACTTGGTACAGCACTGTCAACAGTTCCATCTGTAGTTATTGATTGTAAATTAATACCATCTGCGAAAAATCTCTGAACATTAGTATCATTTTGTGTATTGATTATGTAGCCGGTTAGTCTAACCTTTAAAGTAGGTGTAGATAAAACATAGCTTAAATCATTAGCATCTATGACAGTATTTTTAAGATTTGGTGAAACAGTATTACTTACTCTTGCATTTATGAAAACATCACTTACATATGGAGCTTGTGAAAAATAGGCTCCATTATATACTAAGAAATTTCTACCATTAAGTCTGTATGTTACTTGTCCTTTCAATCCATAATTCCAGAAATTCTGATCACTGCTTTTGCCAAAAGAATTCCTATATAAATAATGACTGAAAAGCCCTTCTCTGCTATTGGTTGTATATCCAAACAATCCTGCTACAAAAACATCAAAATTACCTGTAGAGAATTTAAATCCTGGGTTGACTTTTATCTCTTGTCTTCTATAGATATAATCATAACCAATTTTATCCCCTTCTTTTTTCTTTACTTCATCCCCTGTTTCATTGTTATTGAATTTACCTCCTGTTGCTTCTTTTGCAAAGGCATCCATATTCAATGCAAAATCTGCTCCTAATAAATCATTAACTTCACGGTATTGCTCTGATCTGTAATTTTGGTAAGCAACATTTAATATAAATTTAGTTTTATCTGTAAAGTCATAAGTATAATGAGTTCCTACATTCCAGATCTTATCATCCTTGACATCATTTACCAAATAATAAACAGCTCTTCCTTGTTCGAAAGCTGGCATATTGGTATTATTTTTTGTACCTCTATTGGCTGCATATAATCTTGCCCAGTCAATTTGAGTATGATTTTCATCATCGTTAGTCCACCAGGCAGTTGTATTATTTAAGCCATCCTGAGCAGATGCATTGCCATTATAATCTGGGCCATAGAATAGATTATTAAGATACAATTTCTTTTGATAATAACTTGGTAAGTTTTTATAATAGGTTGGTGATGGATTTTGAGCCTTGTACCAGTCAAGTCTCGATGATTTCTCTATGCCAAATTGATAAGAAACAGTGGTGACTAATTTAGATTTTTTATTGATATTCCAAAAATCTGTAAGCTGAATTACTGGCTGAAATCCTTTCCTTACCCTCTCATTTCTTTTATCATTACCTTGCCAGCCCCAATAAGAATTATAATGTACACCCATATAATCATAAACCTCTTGTGTGTTTGGGCTGGATGTACTTCTTTTATACGGAGATCCTATCCCATTGAGAGTAAGTGTATGATTTCCCAGTTTTTTTTCAATACCTAAATATAATCCTAAAGCATCGTAGAAAGTTCCTTCCTGAATTCCTTCTTCAGCCCATCTTCTTGCAATCATACCAGTGAAAGCCCATCCTTTTTTGTTCATTCCTGATGAAAAACGATAAGATAGTCTGTGATTATAATTTCTGTTAGTAAAAGAATAGGTAAGTTGGCTACCTTTTCTGTATTCACTTGCTTTAGTATATTTGTTAATAACCGAAGCAATACCTCCAAATCCATATTCTGAAGGGGCATGATTTTGAGCGATCTCAGGATAACGTGTTATCTCATTAAGCCCTCCCCAAGTACCAAAATCTACATTACCATCATCAGCTCCAGCCATAGAAATACCATTCATCATAGTATCTCCGGTTCTGCCATCAACACCTCTTGGCCTAAACCAGTATGCGCCCAAATCAAAACTTGCTGTTCTGTTGAAAACATCCTGTGAAGATTGTAATAGCCCTACCGTAGATGACTGGGTATTATTGTCTTCGTCATTTCCATTATCAAGGATTGCCAAACCCTGATCAGCTCCTGTCAATGCAGAATAAAGGGTAATAACCCCCAAATCTTTTCTTTTTTCTGTAGTAACGTCAAATTCCAAAGTTTTGGTTTCGAAATTAGGCTTAGATACCACAACTTGATAATGTCCGGATTTCAGATCTACGAACTGGAAATAACCAATTTTGTCTGCCGTAACATCATTACCTTCTCCTTTTAAACTAACTTGTGCTTTTTCCACCGGTTTCCCGTCAGCATCTTTCAGGTATGCAAAAACCGTAGTCTGTGCAAAGTAAAATGATGCCGGAAGCATTGTAAATAAGGAGATTAATGATAATTTTTTAATCATAAATCAATTAGGTTTTGTTTGCTCTTTTTTTCTAATATACAGTCCGTTATACACGGGAAGGCAAATGTAAATAAATTTTTGATAATTAAAACTTTTTAACATTTTATTTTTATTTTAACAAAATTTTAATTTTTCAGCAGTTATAAAAACATTTTTTAAAAACATTAAATTTTTATTTTGCAGGTATATAAAAAAAATTACTTTTGTAGCCCTACATTTTTTATATTATGAAAAATTTATTTAGCGTAATCGCTATTTTTAGCATTTCCTTAGTGTTTGCACAAAAAAGACAAGTTCGTGCTGCAACTGTTGGATTTTTGAACGTAGAAAACCTTTGGGATACCGTTCGTTCAGCAGATTATATAGACGGAACAAAAGACAGAAGCAATCCTGCTTTTCACAGAAGCGTCCCTTTGGATTCTTTAAAATATCTGGAAGTTACCGAGAAAGATTATGCCGGTCCTTGGAATGACGAATCTCTTATTGGTAAAAAAGTAGTTAGAATACAAGGTGGTTCGGAAGAGTTCACCCCAAAAAGTGGTAAAAATTATACCTATAACGTGTATAAACAAAAACTGCAAAATGAAGCCAAAGTGATTTCCGAAATGGGAAGAGCTTATACCAATACTGCTCCCGTTGTTGTTGGTCTTATAGAAGTGGAAAACAGACAGGTTGTCGAAGATCTTGTTAAAGAACCAGCTATCGCAAAATACGATTACGGAGTTGTCCATTACAACTCTTATGATTACAGAGGTATTGATGTCGCTTTCATCTATCAGAAAAGAAGATTCTCCCCTTCCAAATCCTGGAAAAAAGAAGTGAAAATCTTCGGAGAAGGTGGTAAAAGAGAATACACAAGAGATATCGTAGTTTTGACCGGTTTTCTTGATAACGAAAAAGTTGCGTTCTTCTTAAATCACTGGCCATCCAGACGTGGCGGTGAAGCAGCATCTCTTCCAAAACGTAATGCTGCCGCCGCAATTCTTAAACAGCAGATGGACAGCGTAAAAGCTCTGGATCCTTCAACTAAGTTGTTTGCAATGGGAGACTTCAATGATGATCCTATCAGTCCAAGTTTGAAAAATTATCTGAAAGCCGTTGGCAACCCAAAAGACCTTAATGAAGACAATCATTACCTTAATCTGATGTATCCTTTGTACAAAAAAGGAGTTGCTTCTTTGGCTTATCAGGATGCTCCAAACTTATTTGACCAGATTATCGTTTCAGCCAATCTCTACTCACCAAATAACGAGTTAAGAAAAGATTATTCAGTTTTCAAAGCTGAGATCTATGCACCGGATTATCTCATTACAAAAGAAGGCAATTACAAAGGTTATCCATTCCGATCATGGAACGGCGACAAGTTTACCGGTGGTTATTCCGACCACTTCCCAGCTTTCGTTGTCCTACAAAAAGAACCTTAAAAATAAATCAGCCGTTTCAAATTTTGGAACGGTTTTTTTTATTATTTTTATTTGGGCAGCTATTTCCGCCTTCCGCTCCTGCTGTTTTTGTCATTGCGAAGAAAGTAAAGCTATCCTTTTGAATTTGGTACAATCGCAATAACAAAAACGAGCTCCGCTCAAGTCGGGCTGCGTGCGATTCAATGTTAAACCGATGTGAAGCATTTATTTTGATTAACTGTAAATGAACAATTAAAATGAAAAATCTTTTCGCCATCATTGTCATTACCGGACTGGTTTGGTCTTGCACATCAAATCCAAAACATGTATCCGATAATGCCAAGCCCAATTTATCCACCCAGAAAAAGACCGATTCTGCTGACGAATGGGAAATTACGGTTTTTGATACCGAATATGAAACTTTCGTTGCAACCAGAGCACAACCTAAATCAATGTTTACGGAAAGCAGCCTGAAAGCCAGAAACCAATTGCTCGTAACCGAATGGAATAACCGCTTCTATTCCGGTGTCAATCCCAACTTCTACGAAGTGGCCATCGATTATGATCCCAAAGAAAATTACGGTTTCGATTTTGAATACAGACTATATCAATTCTTCGCTTATTGCAACTGGAAATATGGCGTCCGTTTCAACGGTTTGAAAGGCATTGATAAAATCAAATAAAAAAGCTCAATGAGATTCCATTGAGCTTTTTTATAATATGGATTTAGAATAAATCTAACATCTACTATGCAATTCCTTCTTCCTCGCCTTTCAGCTTTTCAGCATTTTCCGCCATTATTACGGCATCCATCATTTCCTGGATATCACCATTCATATAAGCATCAAGATTGTAAATCGATTTGTTGATTCTGTGGTCGGTAACCCTTCCTTGCGGATAATTGTAAGTTTTGATTTTCGCCGAACGGTCACCGGTAGAAACCATTGTTTTTCTTTGCGCTGCAATATCACCAACCACTTCCTGAAGTTTGATGTCATATAATTTAGCTCTCAACATTTCCATTGCTAATTCTCTGTTAGCCAGCTGAGAACGTGCCTGCTGACAAACTACAACAATCCCCGAAGGTTTGTGTGTCAGCTGAACCTTAGTTTCAACCTTGTTAACGTTCTGTCCACCAGCACCTCCGGAACGGGAAGTCTGCATCTCAATATCAGCAGGATTGATTTCCACATCCACTTCTTCAGCTTCCGGCAAAACCGCAATCGTGATTGCTGAAGTGTGAACACGGCCCTGAGATTCAGTCTCCGGAACACGCTGCACACGGTGAACACCGGATTCGAATTTCATAATCCCGTAAACGCTTTCGCCTTCCACTTTCATTATCAATTCCTTATAACCTTTGGATGCTTCACTGGAGTCAGTGATTTCGTGCTTCCAACCTTTAGTTTTGAAATACATGGAATACATTCTGTACATATCTTCTACGAAAATCGCCGCTTCGTCACCACCTGTTCCGGCACGCATTTCCAGGATGATGTTCTTGTCATCGGCAGGATCTTTCGGAATGAGGAGATATTTCAGCTCTTCTTCAAAACCCGGAAGCTTGTCCTGGGCTTCGTACTTTTCCTGTTTCGCCATTTCCACGAACTCTTTATCAGAACCATCTGCGATGATTTCGTCAGACTCTGCAATCGTATCAAGCGCCGCTTTATATGCATCGAATACTTTCACGATCTTTCCAAGATCGCTGTATTCTTTGTTAAGTGAAGAATATCGTTTTTGGTCTGTTATCACATCCGGTTGGATGATAAGGTCGGCCACTTCATTATATCGTTGTTTTATCGCTTCCAGTTTCGGAATTAATGACTTAGACATAGGTAAATTTTAGTTGGCAAAGATAATGATTTAAGTTTTAAGATGGAAGCGGAAGATAGATGTCGGAAGTTTTCAAATTATATTTACCACACAACTCTATCTATATGTTAGCAATTAATTGTGTTCCTTGTGAACCCCTTTGTGCCTTTGTGGTTAAAAAACTAAAAATCCACTCTCGAAAGAATGGATTTCTTATATATTGTTTCGCTTTGAGTGCAATCTCTCACGAAAAGAAAATTGCCTAATTAATGGTGGTGACCGTGACTCGCTGGTCTTTCGCCTGCTGGTCTTTGGTAGATAACTTCTACACCTTCCTGCTCGTACAATTTCTTGTATCTTACTTTTTCCGGGTCAAAGTTTTTGTTGATTTTGCCAAAGTATTCTGCAACACCTTCTGTTAACCAAAGTGGTACGATGAATCCGAAGAACATCAAAATACACCAGAATCCGCACAACATCATTGTGAAGAAGTAAACAGTCCAAAGGAATTGGTAAAACGGCCAAAAAGCTGATAACATCATAATGCTATAATTTTAAGCAAAAATAGAAGATTTAATTAAATCTGACAAAATTTATCGCTTGATTTTTTTCATTTTGCTGAATTTTCAGTTTTTAGTATTTTCGTAAGGTTGTAATTGTATCTCCTTTGCAGGATTATTTTAAACACAAAGTCCGCAAAGAATTATAATTTAACAACCTGTTTTTAAGGTCGCAAAGCCGTAGAACTTAGCAAGGAAAAATATTTCTTTAACTTATTTAATGAGCTTTTGTGACTTTTGTGGTTAATTTTAAAATTTAAATCAAATATAATGAGTTTCAGAATCGAAAAAGACACGATGGGCGAAGTGCAAGTGCCTGCTGATAAATTTTGGGGTGCGCAGACGGAGCGTTCCAGAAATAATTTCAAAATTGGTCCGGAAGGAAGTATGCCGCGCGAAATCATCGATGCATTTGCTTACCTAAAAAAAGCGGCGGCCTATACCAATGCGGAATTAGGCGTTCTTTCTAATGAAAAAAGAGATGCTATCGGGAAAGTTTGTGATGAGATTCTTGCTGGAGAATTGTATGACCAATTTCCATTGGTAATCTGGCAAACCGGCTCGGGAACGCAATCTAATATGAACGTGAACGAGGTGGTTGCAAACAAATCTCACGTGAACAGTGGCGGACAATTGGGCGAAAAAACCGAAGTGCATCCGAATGATGACGTCAATAAATCCCAATCTTCCAACGATACTTATCCAACAGCAATGCACATCGCAGCTTATACTAAAGTGGTAAAAGCGACCTTGCCAGCTCTGGATAAACTAAGAAATACGCTGGACGAAAAAGCAAAAAAATATCAGAATATTGTAAAAATCGGAAGAACACACCTGATGGATGCAACGCCTTTGACTTTGGGACAAGAATTTTCGGGTTATGTGGCACAGTTGGATTATGCTAAAAAAGCAATCAACAATACTCTTGACCATTTGAAAGAATTGGCTCTTGGTGGAACTGCGGTTGGAACTGGACTTAATACACCAAAAGGGTATGACGTTTTGGTCGCAAAATATATTGCAGATTTTACAGGTTTGCCATTCGTAACAGCTCCGAATAAATTCGAGGCTTTGGCTGCGCATGACGGAATCGTTGAAACACACGGTGCGTTGAAACAATTGGCAGTTTCTCTTTATAAAATTGCTCAGGATATCAGATTATTGGCTTCTGGTCCACGTTCGGGAATTGGAGAAATCTTCATTCCTGAAAATGAGCCTGGTTCTTCTATTATGCCAGGAAAAGTGAATCCAACTCAAAATGAAGCGATTACTATGGTTTGTGCACAGGTTTTGGGGAACGATACAACAATCTCTTTTGCAGGAACACAAGGAAATTATGAACTGAATGTTTTCAAGCCAGTTATGGCTGCGAACTTCCTGCAGTCTGCACAATTGTTGGCAGATGCGATGATTTCTTTCAATGACCATTGTGCTGTTGGAATTGAGCCAAATGAGCCGAGAATCAAAGAATTGGTTGACAAATCTCTGATGCTCGTAACAGCGTTGAACACACACATCGGTTACGAAAACGCAGCAAAAATTGCTAAAACAGCTCACAAAAACGGAACTACTTTGAAAGAAGAAGCAATCAATCTTGGTTTATTGACAGCTGAACAATTCGATGAGTGGGTTAAGCCAGAAGATATGGTAGGAAGTCTTAAATAGATGATAGACTTTTCAGACAAAAGATGATAGACAAGCTCCGAGGTAATTCTCGGAGTTTTTATTTTTATTAAATTTCGCTTATGAATATTGATACAATTCTTAACCAAATTTTTACACTTCCCGAAAATTCGAAATCAATTTTAAAGAATTTGATTTCAGAAGTTGAGTTTCCGAAAGATAGTATTATCATCAAAGCCGGAAAAGTAGAAAAGACGGTTTATTTTATTAAAAAAGGAATTGTAAGAGCTTTTGTTCCTCAGGAAAATCAAGATTTGACGTTTTGGTTTGGTAAAGAAGGCGACGTAGTTTTGCCAATGAAAAGCTATGTTGATAATTATCAAAATTATGAAAATATTCAGCTTTTGGAAGATTGCGTTTTGTATCAATTAAAAATCGATGCTTTGCGAAAGCTATTTGAAACCGATATCAATATTGCCAATTGGGGAAGAAAATTAGCTGAGAGAGAATTGGTAAAAACGGAAGAATTATTTATTTCCAGACAATTCAGAACGGCAAGTCAGCGTTATGAAGAACTTTTAACAAAACAACCCGAGATTATTCAAAGAGTTCAATTGGGTTACATTGCTTCCTATTTGGGAATCACACAAGTTAGTCTGAGCAGAATCCGAAGCGAAATCTGATTAATTTTTTAACATTTGTAAAAAAATCCGTAGCATTCAATTTGGAAATTTGCATCATTAAAATTAATAAGTAATGAACTGGATTTTTTTAATTCTTGGAGGACTTTTTGAAGTGGGTTTTACATCTTGTTTAGGAAAAGCCAAAGAAACATCGGGCCCTGAATCTTACCTTTGGTACGCCGGATTCGGAATATCATTGATTGCAAGTATGCTTCTGCTCATCAAAGCGACGCAAACACTTCCGTTGGGAACGGCTTATGCTGTATGGACTGGAATCGGTGCCGTTGGAACTGTTCTGATTGGGATTTTCATCTTCAAAGAGCCGGCGACATTCTGGCGCTTGTTTTTTATTTTCACATTGATTGCTTCCATCGTAGGATTGAAAGCCGTTTCTTCACATTAATAAATTATTGAACCACAAAAGTCACAAAAGAAAAATAATATCTTTTGTGACTTTTGTGGTTTTTTAATCAATTCTTTATTTCGCAAATTGAGCAGATGAAATTTTAAATCTGCTTTATCTGCAAAATCTGCGAGAAATTAAATTTAACTTACCGAAACTTGGTCTGCAAAGTATTGCTCCAAATCTCTAAGAGTTTCCGGAGAAGTCTGGATATCTCTTACCAATTCGCCTTTGTTGATGACCACAATTCTTTCACAAACTTCTGTGGTGTGAGCCAAATCGTGGCTGGAAATCAGGAATGTAGAGTCTGAGTTTTGTGACCAATCTCTGATGAGGTTTTTCAGTTTGATTTGGGTTGAAGGGTCAAGATTGGCAAAAGGCTCATCCAGAATGATAATCGCTGGTGTTCCTATCAATGCACCGATGATGCCGACTTTTTTCATATTGCCTTTAGAGAGGTCGCGGATGAATTTTTTGGCATTCAGGATTTCTCCGTTGAAGAAATCGGTGAAGTTTTTCAGGAATTCGTCAACATTCGCTTTGCTTTGTCCTCTGAGTTCTCCTAAGAAATAAAAATATTCTTCCGGAGTCAAATAACCAATGAGAAAAGTCTCATCAATAAATGCACCGACTTTATTTTTCCAATTTTCGGATTCGTTTACTTTTTCGCCGTCAATGGAAACAAATCCAGAGCTTGGTTCTATCAAATCCAGAATCAGGCTGAATAAGGTTGTTTTTCCAGCACCGTTGTTCCCGACTAAGCCAATGGTTTGACCTTTTGGAAATTCTAGGTTTTCTATGGATAAGACTTTTTTGGTTTCGTAAACTTTGGAGAGGTTATTTATTGTTATCATTTTATTTATATTTTAGAAGTGAGAGTTTTTTTGAACACAAAGTCCACAAAGATTTTTTATTAATATTGAAAACATTTTTAAGGTTCACAAAGGCGTAAAACTTAACGAAGACAAAATTTTAAGTCTAATTGCCTTTGAAGGCTTTGATGGTTGAGTATTTTTCTTTTTTATACAATTTGACAATGAAATCGAAGAATTTTTCTCTTAGGAAAAAACCAATCAATCCCAAAACACCCAGACTCGCCACAGCTACCGTTGTTCCGAAAAAATATTTTGAAACGCCGAAAACCGCCATCGGTAAGATCATCTGAGGTAAGAGAAGCAGGATATTTTTGAAACTGAAATTGTTTTTCTTGCCTAATGTTTTTCCTCTCGCATTCAGGTCAATCGGATTTTTGTTAAACGCACCCGACAGCAGAACAACCTGAGAATTAACACCAATATTATAAAGTCCGCCCGCCAAAAACGTGAAATACAAATCCCAACTTACGAACGCATAACCAACTGCCAAAACCATACTCACAGCCACAGCACTGACAATCATCCACCATTTCGCTTTCAGATATTCTTTGTAAGGAACGTTAAGCGTCATCATCAGTGGATAGTAAGAACTGTCGAAAGACGGCACTCTCTGGCCAAACAAAAACAGAAATCCACCAGTTACGAAAAGCCCCATAAATAGTTGCATATAAGCGGTTTTGTAAGCTGGGGAACTGAACAAAAGCAAACCGTAAAACAAGAAAAGAAAACTTCCCAAAGCAATGGATTTTGCTGCTTTGCTTCGTTTTATCATTCGGATATCGTTGTTGATGAAAGTGCCGAGAACGCCATATTTATTGAGAAACTGGATGTTTTCTGTTTTCCCGACTTCCTGTTTCATTTCCAGTCCTTTGTCGAGATAGAAATTATCATAAATGAATTTTCTACAAATAATATAGAGAATAACGAATAGTGCAATCGGCAATACAATCGCAAACCAATGATTATAGAAAAGCATAAAAAACTTCTCAGAAGCCGATGATAAAGCAATAACATTATAATAGTCCAATCCGCCCGCAAGAACTAAAAGTCCACCGATAATCCAAATAGCTAAATCTTTACCGTTGAGAAGGATATTAATCAGATTAATGCTGAAACTCAAAATAATCAGTGCAAAAACCCAAGAAAAACTGCCCAAAACGGAATAATCATTATAAAGCAAAATTCCTAACAACGGCAAATAAATAAAAAGTCCGCCCCAACTGAAAAATGACAGAAACGTCTTGCTGATCATATAATTGACCAACGTTGTTATCTTGATATTCATCGTCAGAAACGGTTTGATATTCTGTGTTGGCATTTGCTGGAAAAAGTATCTCAGGAACAGATCGGCAATCAGCCAATAAATGAGAAACTTGCTAATGAAGGGCAATGGATCGATATGTAATTTCTGTTTCGGAAAATAAAATGCTCCGAAAGCAGCAAAAACAAATATGGCAAGAATGTATAAGACTCCCAGAAGCTGGAAAATCTTAACGACAATATTGGCTGCCAGAGAACTTGACCTGAAAAAACTTTTGAATTCTAATCTGATGAATCGTTGCAGCATAAAGTTTATTTTTTGTTAAATGTAATGAATTCTGTATATTATTAGATTTTCTATATATTAAGTTCGCATTTTGTACATTTTGTTACAGATTTCTTTGACTTTTAAAAATTACTAACATACGATTTCTTGCAGCAAAAGGTGTTTGCAGGAATTGTGAATAATTTTGTTAGGATTTTCATTGACCTCAACCTATCAAAAAAACTATCTTTGTACAATGGCAGAAAAGGAAACATTATCGAGTTTGATTCACGGTAATTTTGCAAAGGAATTATCTATTTCGGATGGCAAAATGCCGCCCAACGCATTGGATTTTGAGAAAATCGTCATCGGTACTTTTTTGATTGATAGAAAGGGTCTTGACCATTCTATTGATTTGTTAACCCCCGATGTTTTTTACGATCCGAGGCATCAAACGATTTTTTCATCAATCTTGAAATTGTACGAGAGTAATTCGCCAATCGATCTAATGACGGTGATTCAGGATTTGAAAAAAAATGAAAAACTGAACCTTGCCGGTGGCGATCATTACATCATCGATCTGACAATGGGTGTGAGTTCTTCTGCCCACATCGAATATCACGTGCGTGTGATCCTTGAAAAATTCATCCTTCGTTCTTTGATCAACGTTTCTGCTAACGTTATAGACAGTTCTTACAAAGAAACCACCGACGTTTTCGAATTGCTGGATAAAGCCGAGCAATCTTTCTTCGAAATCACGAACGGAACCATTAAAAAAGGATTCGACACAGCCAATTCATTAGTAAAAGAAGCGATTGATAAAATCAAATCGCTAAAAGATAAGGAAGGTCTGTCAGGAATCCCGTCCGGATTTACTGCTTTGGATAAAGAAACCGGAGGCTGGCAAAACTCTGACCTCATCATTATTGCTGCAAGACCGGCGATGGGAAAAACCGCTTTCATCCTCTCAATGGCAAGAAACATTTGTGTGGACCACAATATTCCCATGGCATTATTTTCCCTGGAGATGGCTTCAGTTCAGTTAATTACCAGGATGATTTCTTCCGAAACCGGTATTTCTTCCGAGAAACTGAGAAAAGGACAAATGTCTGATGATGAATGGCAAAGGTTATTTACGAACGTTTCGGCTTTGGAAAATGCACCGCTTTATATTGATGAAACGCCTTCGCTTTCTATCTTTGATTTCCGTGCAAAGTGCCGAAGACTCGTGATGCAACACGGCGTGAAAATAATTATGGTCGATTATCTCCAGCTGATGACAGCCAGTTCCGGAAAAGGTGGTGGCAACCGTGAACAGGAAATAGCAATGATTTCGCGTTCATTAAAAGCGATTGCAAAAGAACTGAATGTTCCCGTGATTGCACTTTCTCAGCTTTCCAGAACCGTGGAAACGAGACCCGGAAAAAGACCGATGCTTTCTGACCTGAGAGAATCCGGAGCGATTGAGCAGGATGCGGATATCGTATCCTTCATCTTCCGTCCCGAATATTACAAAATTGCGGTTTGGGATAATGATGAAGAAGGCGCAGAAACCAGCACGGAAAATCAGGCAGAAATCATTATCGCCAAGCACAGAAATGGTGCAACTGCGGATGTTCGATTAGCATTCCATAAGAACATTGGTAAGTTTGCTGATCTCGGAACCAATTACGAATATACACCTTCCAACTTTGGACAAAAAGATGAACCTTCTGGTTTCGACAGAATTACTATTACAAGTGATCCGCATTCAGCATTTGGAATTCCGAATAATAATCAGTTATCCGGCTCTGCAATGAATGATGATGACGATGATGATATGCCTTTCTAAATTTTTGTTTTGAGTTTTAAAATCGAAATCTTTACTGACGGTGCTTGTAGCGGAAATCCCGGACCAGGCGGTTATGGGATCCTGATGCGTGTGCCCGGAAAAAAATACCAGAAGACCTTTTCCAAAGGCTTCCGTAAAACCACCAATAACCGTATGGAACTGATGGCTGTTATTGTCGCTCTCAAACAATTGAAAACGAATGACAATGATGTTCACATTTTCACTGACAGCAAATATGTTGCAGATGCGATTAATCAGAAATGGATTTTAGGGTGGATCAAACGCAGTTGGAAAAATGTAAAAAACCCTGATCTCTGGAAAGAATTTTATCAATTATATCAACTTCATCAACCTAAATTCCATTGGATCAAAGGTCACGCCGGTCATCCTGAAAATGATCTTTGTGACCAGCTGGCCGTTGCTGCTGCTAAATCTGCGAATCTGGCTGCTGACACATTTTTTGAAAATCAGAATGGCATATTTTAAAAATATACAGGTAAATAGAATATTTTGTATATTTATTTTATGTATTAGATAATAATACTCAAAACTAACAGCCATGCAAAAATTTCTAATATGATTTTCACAAACGATTTTTTTTCCCCTTCAAGCTCCGATCCTCATTCTTTAAGCATTCAATTAATTGATAGTTATACATACGAAATACACTATTATGAACAAATAACGAATCTTCCTCCTTCTTTTTTATCTCCTGACAATGTAATATTCAGAAGTAAAATTTATCACGGAGTTGAATTTTATTATGTTAATAAAACCATTTATGAATCTTCTTTAGGTATTAATGCTAAAATGTTTGGTATCATAGCAGATAATGCTACTAATGACGGAGATAACTTACAAAATGCAATTAATACATCTTTAAAACTCGGAAGAAGATTATTATTGCCCGCTGGCAAAATTTGGTTAGGAGAAAAATCATTAACAATTAATCTTGATTATACTCCAAATTATTCTAGTTATTCCATACGTGGTTCAGGAGATGGTATAACAAGATTAATATGCCAAAATGATGATCCAAATCAAAGTTCGGGTGTTTTTAATATTTTTTCTAATAATCCGAATATTAATTTTGAAATCAGAGGTCTCTCAATAAAAAGAAATGGAACAGATAAACCTCCATTTATACCTCCTTTGAGATTTGGTTTAGGAATTGTGGTTACAAATGCAAGAATAGAGATGCACGATATTTCAATTGTAGATTTTAATTATGGCCTTATTCTAAGAGATGTTGTTTGTGGACACTTTAATAAATTAAACATAGTAGGGAGCAATATTGCTTTGTTGGCTCATCGAGAAGATCCAGGTGATGGTGGTACAAATCCAAACGCTTATAATTTTGTCAATTGTAGATTTGCTGAAAATCAACAATTCTGTTGTCAAATGCGTAAAATTCACAATGTTAAATTTGATTCTTGTGTATTTGAAAGAAATAGTATTGTTATTGATATAACCTTTAATGGTGATGATGGAAGAAATTCTTTAAACGTCATAAACTGCTATTTTGAAGGAAACACAAGAGACGCTTACTTAAATTTACAAAGCTCTGGGGCTCATAATTTTATAGGAAATATTTTTAATAGATTACTTCCTACAAATAATTACTCGATTGTTTTTGAAAATGTGACTTCCGGAAATATTCAGGTAATAAATTTGCTCGGAAATGGCTTTAAAAATGGTGTAAAATATAATCCACCACAAAACATTCAGCCAATTTATTTTATAGGATCGCCGTCGGATTATAATATCATAGACACTAATATATATGAAGATTCTGGCGACTATCCTGATTACACAAATATTAATGTGATAAAATTATTATAACACATTAATAACAATAAATCCAAAAATAATTTCAGCAAAGATAATTTTTAAGCATTCCAAAAATCCCGATCCAAGCTTCTGTACTGTATCGCTTCAGAAATATGATCACCTTGAATATTCTCAGAATTTTCAAGATCTGCAATTGTTCTTGCCACTTTTAGAATCCTGTCGTAGGCTCTTGCGGAGAGATTAAGTTTAAGCATTGCCGCTTTGATCAATAATTGCGAATATTCGTCCAGCTCACAATATTTTTCAATTTCCTTTGGTCCCATTTGAGCATTGTAACTAATGTCAAGACTGTCGTATCTTTTGGTTTGTATATTCCTCGCATTCACTACTCTTTTACGGATCTTGACGCTGCTTTCTCCTTTTCGTTTTTCGGCCAACTGTTCATATTCTACTTTAGAAACTTCGATATGAATATCAATTCTATCCAAAAGCGGCCCTGACAACTTGTTCATATATCTCTGCATCTCAAAGGCAGAAGATGTATTATTGGGATCATCCGGAAAATAGCCACTAGGACTTGGATTCATACTTGCAACCAGCATAAAACTTGCAGGATATTCGATGGTAAACTTTGCTCTGGAAATTGTTACAACACGATCTTCCAGTGGTTGTCTCATCACTTCTAATACTGTTCCTTTGAATTCTGGCATTTCATCTAAAAACAAAACGCCATTATGAGCTAAAGAAATTTCACCAGGTTGAGGATAGCTACCGCCGCCTACCAAAGCTACATCAGAAATTGTGTGGTGTGGTGATCTAAAAGGCCTGATGGTCATCAATGATGTTTCTGCTCCCATTTTCCCGGCAACCGAATGTATTTTTGTTGTTTCCAAAGCCTCTTTAAGGCTTAAAGGCGGAAGAATACTCGGGAGACGTTTGGCGATCATTGTTTTTCCACTGCCGGGAGAACCTATCAGAATAATATTGTGTCCACCCGCAGCTGCCACTTCCATTGCCCGCTTGGCCGCTTCCTGACCTTTCACTTCATCAAAATCGAAAGGAAAATGATCAATTTTATCCTGAAATTCTTTTCTGGTGTCGATTTCAAATTTTTCTAAAGGCAAATCTTCGTTAAAAAAATCAATAACCTGTTTGATGTTTTCTACACCATAAACTTCAAGATTGTTAACAATAGCCGCTTCTCTTGCATTTTGTTTTGGCAGAATTATCCCTTTAAAACCTACTTCTCGCGCCTTGATCGCAATAGGTAAAACGCCTTTTATTGGCTGTAGTCCACCATCGAGAGACAATTCTCCCATGATAATATAATCTCCTAAATTTTCCGCTTTGATCAAATCTGACGCTGCCAAAATCCCCAAAGCAATACTCATATCATAAGCAGAACCTTCTTTCCTCAGATCCGCCGGAGCCATATTGATTGTAATTTTCTTACCCGGAATTTTGAATCCGGAATTCTTAAGTGCTGCAGATATCCTATAGCTGCTTTCCTTAATGGCATTATCCGGCAGGCCAACCAGATGATACCCAACGCCTTGATCTACATTAACTTCAATGGTAATAATTTGTGCTGAAACGCCATGAATGGCAGCTCCTGAGACTTTAACAAGCATTTGTATTTGTGTTTTTATTGAGCCTTAAAAATAAAAAACTCTCCGGAAAAACCAAAGAGTTAATTTTATTTTAAAGTTTATTATCCGTTACATAAATCTTTCTCCCTTTTTGAGGTTTTTAAGATCCAGAACATAATCTTTTATTAACTGATCATTATCTCTAGGACAAATCAAAAGAGCCTTTTCCGTATCAACAATAATGTAATTCTTCAGGCCATCTATAACCGCGGCCTTATTCTGGTTTTTGATTCTGATAACATTCCCTTTTGAGTTGTATGTCAACACATTTTTAGAGCTTATGGCATTATTATCATCATTTTTATCTGCATTGGTATAAACAGACGTCCAAGTGCCGAGATCACTCCAGCCAAGATTGGCAGGAATGACATAAACATTATTAGCTTTCTCCAAAATACCATTATCAATGGAGATTTTACTTATAGTTGGGTAGATCAGATCTATACATTCTTTCTCCGCTTCACAATTATATTCACAAGTATTAAACTGATTGGTCATCTCTGGCAAATACTTTTTAAAAGCAGCCAAAATACTTTTTGCACTCCAGATAAAGATTCCTGCGTTCCAAAGAAAGTCCCCGGATTCTATAAAGCTTTTGGCAATCTCCAGATCCGGCTTTTCCGTAAATGTTTTTACTTTGGAAAAGTTTTCATTTTTCTCCTGAATGAATTGTATATACCCATAACCCGTGTCTGGTCTTGTAGGGGTAATTCCCAATGTAATCAGATAATTATTTTTAGTCGCTAAATCAAAGGCTAGTTCTACTTTATCTAGAAATGTCTTTTCTTTCAGAATCAAATGATCGGCAGGCATTACAATAATATTGGCATCAGGATTGACATCTTCTATTTTCTTTGCCATATAAAGATTACAAGCCGAAGTGTTCTTCATAGCCGGCTCTCCAACAATATTATTAACAGGGACATCAGGCAATTGTTGTTGTGTTAATTCTACATATTCCTGATTCGTAATAACATAAATATTTTTCTTAGGAATAATTTGACTGATTCTGTCAAATGTCTGCTGAATCATTGTTCTTCCCGTTCCTAGTATATCGTGAAATTGCTTTGGAAATTTTTGGGTGCTCATCGGCCAAAAGCGGCTTCCGATTCCTCCAGCCATTATAACGCAATAATTATTGTTCTTCATCTCGTGTTAGTTTTTCAACTTTCGCCAATGGGCGGAAAAGGTACTTTTTTGAGTTGTTCAAATTGATGCAAAGATATAACTTTTTCTTTTTTTCAAGGATTTCGTACTGATCTCCTTTATAATGAAAATTATCTTTAACTGACAAATCTTCAACAAAAACAAACTGATCTTCCGGATTTTCAATGTGAAAGTATCTGACCAGTTCCGGGCTTGCCATAAAGTTCGCTTTCGGATTGCTTGAAAATCTCCTGATAATAGGTTTCAAATCGTCTGTGTAGATGTCAATACTTTCCAGTAACATTTCCCTAAACGTGTCTTTCCATTCCTTACCGTGAGCACTGATTCTGTTATTAAATTTCTCAAACGCAATAAGATGAGCCAGCTCATGGGTCAATACAAAAAAGAACAGCTGCTTATCTAATGTTGAATTGACTGTGATCTGATGGGATTTGTCCGGAAGTTTTCGGTAATCTCCAAGTTTACTATTTCTGTTTTTCGTAATCTTTATGTGTATAAAGTAATCCGCAAACCATTTTTTGAGAAAAGGAAGTGTATTTTCCGGGAGATATTGTTCAAGAACGCTGATCGACATTGTTACAAATCAAATGAATAGCAAAAATAGGCAATATGATTGATTATTGATCATAATCTATTTCAATAATCTTCGAATTTTAGTAAATTTCGGGTAAAATGTAAAATTTGCAAAAATCGATTTTTGGTTTTCTGTTGTTGCTTTTGATCGCTTGCTCCGAGAAAGAAAATCAACAAAAGACAACTTCCAAAGTACTTCCTAACCCTTTCTATGAGAAGGCTTTTGTCCTGATGGATAATGACAGGATGAACAGCGCTTTCTTTTATCTGAATAAGGGAAAAGATCTTTTTCTGAAAAGAAACGATAGTTTCGGTATCGGGAAGAGCTATGTTAATATGGCTTTTATCCAGGAAAACGTTGGCGATAATTTTGGATGCATAGAAACGAGTCTTATTGCGGCTCAATTCTTTAAAGAAAAAGACACCGCTCATCATGGTTTTATTTTTTCAAATTACAACAACCTGGGAATCTCTTCCAGCAATTTGAAAAACTATAATGATGCTGAACAATTTTATAAAAAAGCAAAACCTTTTGCAAAAGATCCGATTGATAAAATGATGCTGCAAAATAACATTGCCATCCTTTTTCATAATCAGAAAAAATATGAGCATGCTGTTGCTATATATGATAAATTGATTGACAGCGTTGGTCCAAAAAGCGAATATTACCCAAAACTTCTTCTTAACTACTCCAGATCGAAATGGTTTGGGAATCATAATTATAACCCCGTCAAGAATTATATTACCGCAGAAAAATTAAGTCAAAACATTGATGATGACTGGACAAAAGATGCGGCTTATGCTTATTTATCCGCTTATTATCTTAATAAAAAACCGGACTCTTCAAAATTCTATGCAAAGAAAATGTTGATTCTGGCAAAGAAACTAAAATATCCTGTTGATGAACTGGAAGCTTTGCAAAACCTAATTAAATTGTCTGATGGAACAGAGGCTCAGCAATATTTTGATGCCTACTCCAAAACCCAGGATAGTTTGATAAACAGTCAAAATAAAGCAAAAAATCAATTTGCTCTGATCCGCTATGAAAGTGAAAAGGCTAAAACAGAAAATCTAATCCTGCAAAAAGAACATACTAAACATGAATACAAAGTCAGGGTTCAGAATTTGGTGATCTGGCTGTTGGTTTTTATTTTTATTGTTATTGTCATCATTACTTATATCTGGATCAAGAAGAGACGGGAAAGATTGATACTGGAAGCCAATAACAAACTCCAGGAACAGCGGCTTGATTTTTCAAAAAGAGTACACGATGTTGTTGCCAACGGAATCTACGAGGTGATGACAATCATCGAAAATCAAAAAGATTTGCCTAAAGAAAAAGTCCTGAATAAGTTGGAGATGATGTATGAAAAGTCGAGAGATTTGTCCTATGACAATCAATCCAGGCAAGAATTTAACGAGAAGATATTAGCCTTGGTCAGTTCTTTTGACAATGATGACACCAGAATCATTATCGTTGGCAATGATTATGATTTTTGGAAAAATCTGGTTCCAACTTTCCGAGAAGAATTGTTCCAGATTATCAGGGAACTGCTGGTGAATATGAAGAAGCACAGCTGTGCGACTCAGGTGGTCCTAAGGTTCAGTAAAGAAAATGATACATACCAGGTTTTTTATTCTGATAATGGTATCGGATTATCTGAAGATGTTGTAGAAAAAAATGGTTTTAGAAATATGAAGACCCGATTGGGAGAAATTGGTGCAAAAATGAAAATTGAAGACAGCAATACTGGGCTGAAAGTATCTATTGAATGGAAAAATATTCCACTTCAGGAGCCAAATAAAAATAATTAATTGTAAAAAAACATTTCAAATATGTTCAAAAAAATATTGATCGCAGAAGATCACGAAAGCAGTAATTTTTCTGTTCAAAGAGTGCTGGAGGAATTAAGAATCCCGAATGTTGATTATGTCTATTATTGTGATGACGCTTTGGCTAATATAAAAAAAGCTCTTGAAAATGAATTACCTTACAATCTGTTAATCACCGACTTATCTTTCGAAGAAGACCATAGAACACAGTTGATAAAAAACGGACGCGAACTGATAAAATGTTGCCGTGATATTTGTCCGGAACTTAATATCATTGTTTTCTCGGGCGAACACAGAGTTGGCGTAATCGATTTGTTGTTCAAAGAACTTAATATTAATGCTTATGTAAAAAAAGCACGTTCTGATTCTAGTGAGTTGAAAAAAGCAATCGAAACCGTTTACAATGGAAATTCTTATATATCACACAATATGAAGTTTCCAATAAAAAGCGCTAACACTCTAGAATTTAGCAACTTTGACATAACCCTGCTTAAATTATTATCGGATGGTATTTTACAAAAAAACATACCTAAAAAGTTACAGGAACAGAATATTTATCCCAACAGCTTAAGCAGCGTAGAAAAAAGAATCAATATGATGAAATTATCTTTAGCGGCAGCAAATACTGAAGAACTCATCGCTTTCGGTAAAAATATTGGAATAATTTAGAATAATATTTTTTGAATTTTACGGTTTTCCCGTAAATAAATGTGATTTTATGTATCTACTTTTGCCGAGGATTAATAACCGTAAGAACACAAATCAAGAATACATTCATTTTTCAGAAATAGCCCTGAGTATATCTCCGGGCTATTTTTATTTTCTAAACATCTCAGTATGAGGAATATTATCTTCCAAATATTTTTTCCCTGTATCCAAAAATCCAAAGCCTGAATAAAATCTTAGCAAATAATCCTGCGCAGAGATCCTGATTTTCGATGTTCCCAAACGGTTCTCAATAATTTCTACAGCATACTGTATCAATTGCTTTCCCAAGCCTGTTCCTCTTCCTTTCTCCGTTGTTATGACTCTTCCAATTGATGTTTCCTGATATTTGATTCCTTTGTCGAAGATTCTGCAATAAGCTAAAACTTCACCTTTTTTTTCCGCCCAAAGATGAATCGCTTTTTGATCATACCCATCCAAATCGGGATATGGGCAATCTTGCTCAACAACAAATACATCAACTCTGGCTTTGATCACCGCATAAAGCTCATCAACTGTAAACTCCGGAAAAGTCTTGATTTTCCAAACAATATCATTCATCAAATTTCACTTTGTTTTTTTCCAAAAAGTCATTGGTTTTCTGGATATAATTCAGGATCAGGTCGCCGCCTTCCTTTTTCTCTGCAGAAGTGATATACAAATCCGGTAGTTCTTCCCAGGACTGCAGCAATTCATTTTTATAAACCTCCACATTCTTTTCAGCAGCACCAGGTTTCAGTTTATCCGCTTTTGTAAAAACAATAGAAAATGGAACACCACTTTCTCCGCACCATTGCATGAATTCCAAATCTATTTTCTGTGGATTATGACGGATATCTACCAAAACAAAAAGATTAACCAGGTTTTTTCTGTTCAGGATATAATTTGTAATCAATTTTTCAAAATCCTTCCTCAGACTTTTGGAAACTTTGGCGTAACCATAACCCGGCAAATCCGTAAGGTACCAGCTTTCATTCACTAAAAAATGATTGATGAGCTGTGTTTTTCCCGGCGTCTGCGAAGTTTTAGCAAGATCTTTGTGATTCATCATCGCATTGATAAGAGAAGACTTTCCAACATTGGAACGTCCGATAAATGCGTATTCCGGGATTTTTGGTTCCGGGCATTCCTGCCATTTTTGGCTGCTTTTTACAAATTCTGCGGTTTTGATCTGCATATTTTTATAATTTAAAAACCATTAAGAATCAAATTTATTTAAAATTAAAAAATTCAAATTCTTAATGGTCTGAAAAGTTTTATTGATTTTTGACTACATCACTTTTTGCAGCCATGCATATAGAATCTCATTGAACTCATCCGGCTTTTCCATCATTGCTGCGTGTCCGCATTTGTCGATCCAGTGCAGCTCAGAATTCGGGATGAACTTGTGCATATCTTCGGCTACTTCCGGCGGCGTTACATTATCCTGTTTTCCCCAGATGATGCAGGTTGGACAAGTGATCTTCGGAAGATCATTCAGCATATTATGTTTGATGGCGCTTCTCGCCAACATTACGGTTTTGATGCCTTTCATTCTGTCATTTACAACTGCAAAAACCTCATCTACCAATTCGTCAGTTGCAACAATCGGATCATAAAAAACATCCTGGGTTTTCTTTTTGATATAATCTTTGTCACTTTTTCTTGGAAAGCTATCTCCAAAAGTCCTTTCATACAAACCAGAACTCCCTGTCAAAACAAGGTTTCTCACCAGTTCCGGGCGAGTTGTTGTTAGAATCAGCCCTATATGACCACCCATAGAATTCCCGACAATTGTCACAGGTTTCCCGATAACATCCTTAATGAATTTAGCTACAAACTTTGAAATTGATGTTAAATTGGTATTCAGAATTGGCAAATCATAAATAGGCAATTGCGGAACAAAGACCTGATAACCTTTGTCCGAAAAAAAATTAATCATTTTATCGAAGTTGCTCAAGCCCCCCATCAACCCGTGCAAAAGCACCATTGGATGACCCTCGCCTGCTTCTACATAGGTATATTTTGTGTCTTTTTTAGTTTTAAAAATCATAATGCTTACTCGATAACGCGCAAAAATACAAATAAAAGAATAATTTTTTTATTTAATCCTACTAAAATGGTCAAAATTAATTTATTTTAATATTGAATTCAACTCGTTGATTCTATTGATAATTGGCAAAGCGAAAATCCCGCTGGTTTGCAGATATAATTCATAGAATGTTTTGGCTTTGTCTGCAAAATCTTTTGTTCCTTCTAATCGATAGTGAAACATAAAAATATTGCCCAGCATCTCATAATAATCTGCGTGGTCTTTGGATTCTCTTCCTTTTACAATTTCGATAATATCTTCTTTTGATTTCGAAGCTAATTCTTTGAAATTAATTTTAAAAATATCTTTCATCAAAGAATCGAAATCTAATTCTTTTTGCATCAGACTTTCTTCAGGTTTTCCGAGAAGCAGTTTTTCTAAGGCTTGTGTTAATTGTCGAATTAATCTTAAAGTAAAATCTTTATCTTGAATCATAGTTTTTAGGTGCAAGGTGCGTGTTGCAGGTTTTTAGGTACGCCAATTATTCTTGACATATTCTACATAATTATAAATTTTTCCTCCCAGCAGCAAGTATTTATTTAGAATTTCCTGAAATTCAGACGCAATATCGGGGTATAACTTTATTACTTTTCTAAGGTGATTTGTAGTTTCATCACAACTTCCGTGAGACATTGTCAGAAACCTAAGATAGTCCGCTTTGTAAATTCTTCTTCCATAACCTTCAACAATATTCGAATTGACAGAATCTGCAGAGCGTCTTATCTGGCTTCCCAATTCATAAAGTTCGTGTTTTGGAAGTTTAAATGTCAACTGATGTACAGCGATGAAAAGTTCGAACGATATCGTGTAAATATCTAATTTAAGATAACTCATTTGGTTTTTTTTATTCTTATTTAAAAATAAAAAAATCATTCCTTCTGACCAACATCTAGTCAGCGAATTTCAGAACCTGCAACCCGAAACTTGCATCTTGCATCTCAACTACCCAAAAAACAAATACGCCAAAACAATCGCAGTAATCACGCCAACCAAATCTGCCAAAAGCATCGAACCAACGGTGTATCTTGTATTTTTGATTCCAACCGACCCGAAATAAACGGCGATGACATAGAACGTTGTATCAGAGCTTCCTTGCAAAATGGCGGATAATTTCCCCGGAAAACTGTCGGCTCCAAAAGTTTTCATCGTATCCACCATCATGCCGCGCGCTCCGGAACCGGATAATGGTTTTATCAAAGCGGTCGGTAATCCGTCAACGAATCTTGTATCGAGATGTGATGCGCTGGCAACCCATTTCATTCCGTCAATAATCACATCAAAAACGCCACTCGTTCTTAGCAATGAAATCGCGATTAACATTCCAACCAAATATGGGATAATCTTCACACAGACCGTAAAACCTTCTTTCGCACCATCGATAAATGCATCGAAAATGTTGATTTTTTTGTAAACTGCACCAAGAACAATCGCGAAGAAAATCAATAGGATAATTCCGTTGCTCATCACCTTGCTGAAAGAATCCAATTCTTCTTTATTCAGTTGAACCAGATATATTACCAGTAATGCGATAATCGCAGAAATTCCGCCAACGTAAGCTAAAACAATCGGCTGAAAAAGATTGATTTTTTGTCTGATAGAAACAATTATCATTGCGGCCATTGTTGCACAAAAGGTTGCAATCATACAAGGCAGGAAAATATCCGTCGGTGTTTCCGAACCCATTGATGAACGAATCGCAATGATAGAAACCGGGATCAATGTCAATCCGCTGGCGTGCAGACAGAGAAACATAATTTGTGCATTGCTGGCTTTGTCTTTATCGGGATTCAAAGTTTGGAGACTTTCCATTGCTTTGAGTCCGAAAGGCGTCGCTGCATTATCAAGACCGAGAAGATTAGCACTGAAATTTAGCATCATATGCCCGAAAGACGGATGATTTTTGGGAATTTCAGGAAATAATTTTGAGAAGAATGGCTGGATCAACCGGCTGAGGAAGTTGATGCCGCCCGCTTTTTCAGCAATGCTCATAAACCCCATAAAAAGAACCATTATACCAATTAAATCAAGGCAGATATCTTTTGCAACTTTACTCGTTCCAATTACGCCATCCGTCTCTGCAATTCTGTAAGTTTTGACATTTTGAAGAGAATCCATCTTGTAATGAATGTGACTGTCTTCAAAATCAGGATTGGTTAATAATGATTTCTGAATTTCCGGAGAAATCTGAGCTAAAGGTTTTTGCGAAATCTGAATCGTGTCGCCACCTTTTCCCACAACCATATCATTAAAAATCTGGCTGTAATTCTCTGAACTGAAATATTTAATTGATGCAACCGCAATTGCTATAATAATGAAGGCGGACCAAATCCTGCTTAGAACCATTCGGAAAATTAATTTTTAGTAAATGTAAGAAAAGATATGAGATTTTAGAAGTTGGTTTTTAAAACTGTTTGCAGTCCATAAACACACTTTTGTCAACAACGAAAACCGTGTTATATTTAGATTCCTACGGAATGACAAACTTCACTGTAAATGTTATGCTAAAATTTGAAGTCGAATTGTCGCGACCCGACTTGAGCGGAAATCCTTTTTACGCAACGCAGTGGAGTGAAAAGATTGAATTCGTCGAACCACTTCGTTAGGTTTGGGAGCGGAAGGCGGATTAAGTCGCCCAAACGATTATTACAAAAAACTGACATTTATCATTTAATTCAAATTATACTTGTTTGGTATGAATTGAATTTTTAGTTTTGCAAAGGCTTTTTTTAAAACACTATTATGTCAGAAAAAATGTTTTGTTGCTACGATTTAACTTTTCGAATATATATGAAGAAGTAATAATAGTGTGTTTATTTTGAAAACCTTTCATACTTCTATGTGAAAGGTTTTTTATTTTAACTAATGAATAAAAATGATTGAACTGCTGAACGTTTCCAAACGTTTTACAACCAAAAATAGAATCATCCAAGCTTTATCCAATGTTTCCCTGACTGTTGAAAAGGGGGAAATCTTCGGTGTGATTGGGTCTTCCGGTGCCGGGAAAAGCACGCTCATCAGATGCGTGAACCTTCTGGAAAAACCCAACGAAGGAAAAGTGATTGTCGATAATGTAGAACTGACAAAATTGTCCGAAGCTCAATTGACTTTGGAAAGAAGAAAAATTGCGATGATTTTCCAGCATTTTAATCTATTGTCATCTCGCACGGTTTTTGATAATGTGGCATTTCCGTTGGAATTAGAAGGAAAATCGAAGTCGGAAATCAAGGAGAAAGTGGATTCACTTTTGGAATTGGTCGGACTGAAAGAAAAGGCAAAAGATTATCCTGCGAATCTTTCCGGCGGACAAAAACAGAGAGTTGCGATTGCGAGAGCTTTAGCCAACGATCCGAAAGTTCTGTTGTGTGATGAAGCTACAAGCGCATTGGATCCTGCAACGACAAAATCGATTTTACAACTTCTTAAATCCATTAATCAAAAACTGAATCTCACGATTCTTCTTATCACACACGAGATGGAAGTGATTAAAAGCATCTGTGATAAAGTCGCTGTGATTGACAATGGACAATTAGTAGAACAAGGAAAAGTGGAACAGATTTTCATTCATCCGGAAAAAGATATCACGAAAGGTTTTATCCAAGCTTCTCTGAATGTGGAATTGCCTTCGATCTATCAGAATTCTATCAGCAATATCGATAGTGAAGACAATAATCCTTTAGTGAAAATTCTTATTACCGGAAACGAAACACAGAGTTCTGTTATCATTAATGTATACGATAAATTTAATGTTAAAGCAAAGATTATCAGTGCACAACTGGAATATGTTGGTCACTTGAATTTTGGTATTTTGATTCTGGAATTGCAGGGAAAAAATACCAATGAAGCTTTGACTTATTTGGAAAATGAATATACAAACACAGAAATTTTAGGTTATGTCGGATAGTATTATCAATTTGTTATTTCAAGGGACAATTGAAACTGTTGTAATGACCTTGGTTTCAGGATTTTTCGGATTTGTTTTAGGATTACCGACGGGAATTTTTCTTTTCCTCACAAGAAAAGGCCAATTATTGGAAAATAAGATATCACACCAAATCGTATCAATTATAGTCAATATTTTCCGTTCGATTCCTTTTATCATTCTCATTGTCTGGATGATACCTTTCACAAGAACCATTGTAGGAACATCGATTGGCGTTTCCGCAGCACTAGTTCCGTTGAGTGTAGGTTCCGCACCATTCATTGCAAGGTTAGTAGAAAACAGCCTGTTGGAAATTCCTTCAGGCTTGATAGAAGCAGCGAGAGCAATGGGTGCAAAACCGTTTCAAATCATCCGAAAAGTCCTTTTACCAGAAGCTTTGCCTTCATTAATCAATAATGTGAGTATTACATTAATTACACTAGTTGGATATTCTGCAATGGGCGGTGCAGTTGGTGCCGGCGGATTGGGACAAGTTGGTTATCAATACGGTTATATCGGATATGATTTTGCAGTAATGAATTCTGTTCTAATATTATTAATCGTACTGGTTTTCATTATTCAGCTTTCCGGAGACTTTCTTTCAAAAAAATTCAATCATAGATAAAAATTTAAAAAAATGAAGACGAAAATATTGGCTTTAGCATTAGCTATTATTACATTATCAGCCTGCAGCAAAAAAGAATCAAACCCTAATATTCTGAAAGTGGGAATCGCAACCGGACCAGAACAAAACCTTGCCGAAGCTGCTAAAAAAGTAGCGAAAAAAAAATACGGCTTGGATGTGGAATTGGTTACCTTTAATGACTATGTCGTTCCGAATGAAGCTCTGAACCAAGGTGATGTTGATGTGAACGCTTTTCAGCATTTACCTTATCTTGAAGAGCAATCCAGACAACGTGGTTATAAATTAGCAGTTGTGGGAAAAACTTTTGTTTACCCGATTGTAGCTTATTCAAAAAAAATAAAATCAGTTTCCGAATTGCAACCCGGACAAACTATTGTGATTCCTAATGACCCGACCAATGGCGGACGTTCATTATTGTTATTACAAAAGCAAGGTATTTTGAAGTTGAAAGATGACGTTGGATTGTTGCCTAAAGTAACTGACATTATCGCTAATCCGAAAAACCTGAAAATCCTGGAATTGGAAGCACCTCAGATTCCAAGGGTTTTGGAAGACAAAGAAGTAGCTTTGGCAATTATCAATAATAATTTTGCGGCTCAAGCTGGTCTTGACCCTGAAAAAGAAGGATTATTCAAAGAAGATAAGGATTCGCCTTACGCTAATCTTATCGTTGCAAGAGAAGATAATAAGAATGATGAAAAAGTGAAAAAATTTGTACAAGCTTACCAATCTCCGGAAGTAGAATCTGCGGCGCAACAAACCTTCAAAGGTGGAGCGGTGAAAGCGTGGTAAAACTTCTATTATATATCTAATTTTTTAAGTTGACGATTCTTCTGAGTCGTCAATTTGATTATTCCAAATACACCAACGTTGCTTTATCAACGTCTTGATCCGTATCAGTTATCAAAACAGCATTTGCGGTTCTCTTCTGTAATTCCTCAATAAAAAAGCTGCTTTCAAAAAACTGACGATGGATTCCCGGAACGAGCGTCATAAAATAATCCATTCCAACTCTGTTATTATGAAGATCCATTTTGGTTTCTAACGGTTCATTCGGGAAAAGTTCTTCGTGCATATCTGTAAGTTTTTTGCACCATTTCAGAGATTTATTTGGTGATGAGACTTTACAGAAATACATCATGATCAGGCAACACCAGTAAGCGTGTCGGAATGCATTTCCTTTTCCGCTGTTAGAATTGGTTTTCGGATAAAGCTCTTTGGCTTTGGTAAATGCCTTAAAACTGGCATAAGTATATAAGAACGCAAATAAAGGATGCATTAATCCGATAGAAAAGACCTTCAAAAGTTTTTTAAAGGTCAATGATTTTAAAGTCCTGAAAAATATGCTTACAAATCTCATAAAAAACTCTCCCAGATTTGAGAGAGTGAGTTTTTTTATAATTATTAACTGTTTGGATTAATGATATTCGTGCATTAAAAGCTTTACAGCTCTGGAAACTTGCTGTTTGATTTCTGTCCTTTTCACGATAAAATCAACAAATCCTTTTTCCTGCAGGAATTCCGATGTCTGGAAGCCCTCAGGCAAATCTCTTCCTATCGTTTCACGGATAACTCTTGGTCCCGCAAAACCTATCAAAGCACTTGGTTCAGCAATAATCAAATCAGCTGTCATTGCAAATGATGCTGTGATACCGCCAAAAGTAGGGTCAGTCAAATAGGCGATATAAGGTAAACCGGCATCGGAAAGCTGAACCAGCTTAGCCTGAACTTTCGCCAATTGCATAAGTGAATATGCTGCTTCCTGCATTCTCGCTCCACCGGACTGGCAGATAATCATATAAGGCAATTTGTGTTTGATACAATAATCAATAGCTCTTCTGATTTTTTCTCCCATTACAGAACCTAAAGAACCTCCGATAAAAGCAAAATCCATACAGGAAACTACCATTTCTACACCATTCACTTTTCCGGTTGCATTACGGATAGAATCTGTCAGTTTTGTTTTTGATTTCACTTCTTTCAGACGGTCTGTGTAAGTTTTTGTATCCTTGAATTTCAGGATATCAACACTTTCAACATCAGCATCCAATTCTTTGAATTTCTGATCATCAAAAAGCATATCGAAATATTCTCTGCTGCCGATTCTTACATGGAAACCGTCTTCCGGAGATACAAAATTATTCGCTTTAAGTTCTTCCGCTTCTATAATTTTTCCGGTTGGAGTTTTATGCCAAAGACCTTTTGGAACATCTTTTTTGTCTTCCGTGGAAGTTGTAATGTTTTGGGTTTTTCTTTTAAACCAATCAAATGCCATATTCTATAATTGATAAATGAAAAATGATAACTGATGAGAAAAACGACTGAACCATTTATCGCTCATCAATTATCATTTATAAATTATTAAAGTGTATTGATATTGTTCAGATCTTCAAAAGCCTGAGTCAATCTCTTGATATACGTTTCTTCTCCTTTTCTTACCCAGACTCTTGGATCGTAGAATTTCTTATTTGGAGCATCGGCACCAGTTGGATTTCCGATCTGATGGCGCAGATATTCAATCTGTTCTGTCATATAATCTCTGATTCCTTCTGTGTAACCGAATTGTAAATCTGTATCGATGTTCATTTTTACAACACCGTAGCTGATTGCTTCTCTTATTTCTTCCAAAGTAGAGCCAGATCCACCATGGAACACAAAATTTACCGGTTTCTCCTTTGTACCAAATTTCTCCTGAACATATTTCTGAGAATTATCAAGGATTTTTGGAGTTAATTTTACGTTGCCCGGCTTATAAACACCATGTACATTACCGAAAGCGGCAGCAATTGTGAAATTATCAGACACTTTTTTCAAAACTTCATAAGCATGTGCAACCTCTTCGGGTTGTGTGTATAATTTTGAGCTGTCAACATCAGAGTTATCAACACCATCTTCTTCACCTCCGGTTACTCCAAGTTCAATTTCTAGAGTCATTCCCATTTTTGCCATTCTTTCGAAATATTTAGCAGAAACTTCGAGATTTTCTTCCAAAGGTTCTTCAGAAAGATCCAGCATGTGAGAAGAATATAATGGTTTTCCCGTCAGTCTGAAATGTTCTTCACTTGCATCTAAAAGACCATCAACCCAAGGCAATAATTTTTTTGCACAATGGTCTGTATGCAGGATTACTGTCGCTCCGTAAGCTTCTGCCAAAGTGTGGATGTGCTTTGCACCAGCAATAGCTCCAAGTATAGAAGCCCTTTGACCATCATTGCTCAAGCCTTTTCCTGCATTGAAAGCCGCACCACCATTTGAAAACTGGATAATTACAGGAGCGTTTAGTTTTGCAGCAGTTTCCAAAGTTGCATTGATATTACTAGAGCCAATCACATTAGCAGCAGGAAGCGCAAATTGCTTTTCTTTTGCATAATCAAATATCTCTGTTACTAAAGAACCAGTGGCAACTCCTGCCGGAAATTTTCTGCTCATTTTTATTATATTTTTTAAGATTTTTTGGACTGTAAAGTTACGAAATTATTAATAATTCTAACTTCAATTAATATACTATGTTAAGAATAATTTTTCAATAATTAATTTCTCTTGTCATTTCCCCAAAGCAACTTCTGGCGGATTGTTTCGTAGAAACTGAAATTTTTCGGCTTGATAAGGAACAAAGAAAATTCTGCTTTTTCAATGATAATCTCACTCCCCACTTCCATATGATAAAGCCTTGAATCCAAAGCCAAAGTGTATTGCGGAACCCGGCTTTTAACTGTCAGTTTTATTTTCGAGTCATCTTTTACAATCAGTGGACGGACATTCAGGTTATGAGGTGCTATTGGCGATATCGCAAAATTATCGTTCGTCGGAGAAATAATCGGTCCGCCACAACTCAGTGAATAAGCTGTAGAACCGGTTGGAGTTGAAACGATCAATCCATCGCCCCAGAAAACATTCAGAAACTCATCATTAATGTAAGACTCGACCGTAATCATTGATGTCGTTTCTTTTCTGGAAAGACTGACATCATTCAAAGCGAATGGAAAATCGATTTCAGAATTATCATTTGTCGTGATTTTAATTACCGATCTTTCACTGATATTATAATTCTTTTCAAGGATAATCGAATCCAATTCGTCAAAAATCTGGTCTTTCCGGAAATTGGCCAAAAACCCCAATCGTCCTGTATTAACCCCAATAATCGGAATTTCAAGATCCTGTATAAAAGTCAACGCATTAAGAATAGTTCCATCGCCCCCGAAACTAAAAACGATATTGACATTCTTATTTTTAAGTCCTTCTTTGCCGGAAAATGTTTCGAATTCTTTGGAAAAATTCAGATTTTCTGCCATCTCGGCATGAAGAACAACGGACACTTCTCTCAGCGCCAATTCTGAAATGAACCGATTGAGATACAAAAACGTATCAAGATCTTTCTTTTGAGAATAAATGGCTGCTTTCATAATTAAATCTCCAAAAATTTCTGAAAAAATCCGAACCGGTCTTTCAAGAGTTCTTCTTTCTCATCGTCATAATGTTTATGGACTACAACATAACCGTATCTCTCAAAAGTTTCATCTATAGAACTTAGATTTTCGTTACTGATCTTGAGTGTAATTTCTATACTATCCTCTTTGATTGCATTGATGAAAACGCCATAGATCTTAGCATTGTTACTTTCCACAATCTGCGAAATCTCTGTCATAGAATAGTGCAGGCCGTTGGTCTGGATGGTCAGTATTGCACCATTTTCCGAGAACAGCGGATATTTGGAAAACTCATTAAAAATGTCATCACAGGAGATGTAACCCAGATACTTTTCTTCCTTCGAAATAACGGGAACCACATTGGAATTAAAAATATGGAAAAGTTTGATGCTGTCCAACAGACTGCTGTCTTCCATAATCGCAAAACGCTCAAAATGAATATTGAGAGAATCCAGTTTTCCTTCAGGACTGTCTTCTAAAAAAGACTGACTGAGCCCTCCCAGGAAGAGACCTTTGTTCACAATGAAAACGTGGGAATATCCGAATTCTTTAGCAACCTCAGAAGCCTCTTCTATAGAGTCTTTGACGCTGAAAGCCGGATAATCTTTGGAGATGTAGTCTTTGATAAACATTATGCTAATTTACAAAAATTACTCAGCCAGAAAAGATTTTAAAAATTTTTATACTTTTTTTACAAAACTGTTGCTTTGTATTAATTTAAAAATATATCTTTGTCGCCTTTCATTTTTACTTTTTATTAGATTTATTTCAAACTGCGGCACTTCTGGTGTTTGCAGTTTTTTATTATCTAAATCCAAGATTCTTCGCAAATTCCCAGATCACAATTCCGCCACAGACGCTTACATTAAGAGAATGTTTGGTTCCTAACTGAGGAATTTCCAGAAAATTATCAATATTCCCAAGCGCATCATCACTGATCCCATCGACTTCGTTCCCAAGAATCAAGGCATATTTTTTTTCCGGATCAATTTCAAAATCCGTTATTAACTGACTGGATGAAGTCTGTTCAATGCCAATAATCTCAAAGTTTTCTTTTTTAAGATTGTCTATAGCCACATTAATATCCTGCTCATAGACCCAATCCACACTCTCTGTTGCACCCAATGCGGCTTTATGAATCTCGCGGTGAGGTGGTTGAGGCGTGATTCCGCAAAGCACCACTTTTTCTATTAGAAAAGCATCACCAGTCCGGAAGATCGCTCCTACATTATGCATACTTCTAACACTATCCAAAATCACAACCAAAGGAATTTTAGCTGTTCTTTTGAACGTTTCCACATCTATTCTTCCCAGTTCTTCTAGTTTCAGTTTCTTTGTCACAGTCAGACTTTATTTAAAATTAAATCGATACTTCTTTCGATATTTTGAGAAATAGCTTCCATAGGAATATCATTCTCATCATTATTGAACGGATCTTCTATCTCTTCCGCAATCAGTTCCAAACTCATCAGAACATAATATACAAACATCGTAATGGGAATCATAAAACAACCCAGATTAACAACATTAGCAATTGGTAAAGCCATTACATAAAAGATAATAAACTTCTTTATAAATGATGAGTACGAATATGGAATAGGCGTATTTTTAATTCTTTCACAACCGCCGCAAACATCTAAAAAGCCAGATAACTGCGTATCCAAAAATAACATCTCGGTGTCAGAAATTTTTCCTTCTTTTTTAAGCTGGTACAGTTTTTTAGTCAACAGAAAAATCAATTCTGCCGGCGGATGATGTTTCAGTTCCTTAGCCAAATCTGCAAAACCTTCATCCAGAACCAATCTTGTTGATTCTTTGGAAAGGTGGCTATTCAGGAAGTGAGGGAAAAATTTCAGGTATTTTGCAATTTGAGTCCTGTTTTTAATATCAGATTCCGGAAGGATGCTGTTAATCTTAATGACAAAATTCCGGCTGTCATTAACCAGTTTCCCCCAAAGCTTCCGCCCTTCCCACCAACGATCGTAAGCCGTGTTGGTCCTGAAAACCAACAGCAAAGACAAAACAAACCCCAGCAAAGAATGGATCATCCCGATATTGCTTACAGAAGATTTGGATGTCAGATGCAAAAATTCTACTTCGAAATAATAGACTGCATATGAGTAAATGCCGACTAAAACAATTGTTGGGAAAAGAACCTTCAGTGTATCACTTTTATGAAGACTGATAAGTATTTTCAGGAAATTTTTTGTGTTATAAGCACGCATGCTTTGTGATTTGGATACAAAGATAAAATATTATTGCCTCGCTTTTATATTTTCGAAAATCAGAAATTTGAGCATATTCTAATACAAGACAAATTAATGTAATTGCTAAAGTTTAAATTTCTGGAAAATATTTTTAAATTTAAACATTCAAAAACCAATCGATGTCAGATAAAGAGAAATTCATCACAGATCTTAACGCAAAATATAATCCGAAAGGAGAACATATCATTCTTGGAAAAGGAATGCTTGACGGCGAAGTTGTAACGGAAGTCAATGTTTCGATCCCACTTAAAACCGTAAACCGGCACGGATTAATTGCCGGCGCAACGGGAACCGGAAAAACCAAAACACTTCAGGTTTTTGTGGAGCAATTGTCTCACGCAGGAATCCCAACTTTGGTAATGGATATCAAAGGAGACCTTTCCGGAATTGCAGAAGCAGGAACAGAAAATGACAACATCAAAGACCGTTACGCCAAAACGCAGTTGCCTTATTCCCCACAGAGTTTTCCGGTAGAACTGATGACTATTTCCGGAACAAAAGGCGTAAAACTGAGAGCCACTGTGTTGGAATTCGGACCAATCTTGTTAAGTAAAATTCTTGGACTCAATGATACCCAGCAAAGCATCATGTCTATTGTTTTCAAATACTGTGATGACAAAGCTTTGCCTTTGGTTGATTTGCAGGATTTGAAAAAAGTTCTGCAATACGTAACGGATAATCCGATTGGTAAAAAAGAACTGGCTGACAATTACGGTTCTATTGCACCGGCATCGTTGGGCGCAATCTTACGCTCGATTGTCGCAATGGAACAACAAGGTGCATCGACTTTTTTCGGCGAACCAAGTTTTGAAGTTGAAGACCTGCTAAAAACCAGAGACGGAAAAGGTGTTGTGAATATTTTCCGTGTGGATGACATCCAAAACAAACCGAATCTTTTCTCAACGTTTATGTTATCGCTTTTTGCAGAAATCTATATGACCTTTCCTGAAGAAGGCGACAGTGGAAGACCAAAATTGGTTCTATTCATAGATGAAGCACATTTGATTTTCAATGAAGCTTCGAAGGCATTGCTTTCCCAGATTGAAACAATGGTAAAATTAATCCGTTCAAAAGGCATCGGTATTTATTTTATCACTCAGATTCCCGGCGATGTTCCGGAAAATATATTGAGTCAGCTTGGTTTGAAAATCCAGCATGCCTTGAGAGGATTCACAGCCAAAGACAGGAAAGAAATTGATAAAGCGGTAGAAAATTATCCAATTACAGAATTCTACAAAGCTAATGAACTCATTCAGAATCTTGGTATTGGAGAAGCTTTCGTAACAGCTCTTGACGAAAAAGGAATTCCGACGCCTTTGGTTCAGACTTATCTGATTTCTCCGGAAAGCCGAATGGATGTCTTAACCTCATCAGAAATTGATGAACTAACAAGAAATTCGGAACTCGTCAGAAAATATGAACAGACCATTGATAAGGAAAGTGCTTACGAAATACTCAATAGAAGATTAGAAGAACATTCTCAAACCGTAATTCCCACGCCAACGAGAACCGTACAACCTAAAGAAGAACCGGGAATGTTTGAACAGGTAATGGAAAGCCGTGCCGGAAAAACCTTTATGACAACATTGGCGAGAGAAGGTGCGAAGTTTATTTTAGGAATGTTTAGCCTGAAGAAAAGGAGATAATAACTAATTCAATGGATTATAAACTGATCGAGAAACTACAGACATTTTTGCCATTAGGTTATTTGTATCTAATAATCCTGGGAATCCTGAGAGATGGTGTATTTTTCTATATGTTAGGAATTAATTTCCTGAAATATTCTTCAATAATGGATATTTTGATAAGTCCTATCTCAGAATTGACCTCTCAGCCAATTATACTGGTAACAGTTATTATTCTTATTATCGGTCTTATTTGGTACAATAATTTTTTAGCGAATAACAGTCATAAAAATTGGGTTCGCAATTCTCTTATTAATAGACCTTTTCTCAAAAAAAACCCTAATGCATCTGTACAAGATTTGAAACTTCACATTAAAAAGCAAGTTTATTTTTCGGTTGCATTTATGATCGCCGCTTTCTTTTTAGGAGGAGGAATTGGAAGCGGTTTTTCTGTAAAGGACAGAATCAAAAAAAACAATCTAAAAATCAAACATAGGATTACCGATGATTCTGGAAATCAAAAAGATATTTATCTCATTGACTCCAATAGCGCTTATTTCTTTTATGTTGAGAAGGGAAGTAAGACAATTACAATCGTTCCGGTAAGCTCAATTAAGAAAATAGAGCTCATCAACAACAAAATGTTTGAGAAAGGAAATCTCTCAAGTTTCTTAACTTTGTAGAACGAAAAATGTAGATGTATTCAGTAATAGACATAGAAAGTAACGGAGCGCCTTTTAGAAAAGAAAGCATTATAGAAATTGCCATCTATCGGTTTGATGGTCACGAGATTACAGACCAATTCATCTCACTCGTTAATCCAGAAGATGAGATTTCCAGCTTTGTTCAAAAACTGACAGGAATTACACAGAAAATGGTAATTACTGCGCCTAAATTCCACGAGATTGCGAAGCGTGTTGTGGAAATCACACAGGATTCTATATTGGTGGGACATAATATCGACTTCGATTACAGAATGCTTCGTCAATCATTCAAACGCCTTGGTTATGAATTCAAAATCAAAACTTTAGATACAATTCCGTTAGCTCAAAAACTGATTCCTGAGGAGAAAAGCTACTCTTTGAGCAAACTTTGCAAATCCATTGGGATTCCGTTGAGTGAAGCTCATCGTGCAAGTGGTGACGCAAGAGCAACTTTGGACTTATTTAAACTACTGATTATCAAAGATAAAAATAACGAAATCATCCAGTCGCAACAAGAAGAAAGCCTAGAGAAAGATTACATCAGTAAAGTTCAGATTCTAACGGAAGATCTGCCAAACGAAAGAGGAATTCTATATTTCCAAAACAGCGACGGGAAAATCATCTGTTCTGATGTTGTTGAAGACCTTTATAAGTCTGCCAAGAAAATTTTCGATTCCGATAAAGCGAAATATAAAAAAATCCAGGAAGAGACCGAGAAAATCTCTTATGAACTTACCGGCACGGATTTGATTGCCAAACTGATGATGCAAAATAAAGGCATCCAAAAAAGGCAACCACTGACTTTTGGACTGTTTTACAGAAAGAACAAATACATTCTTGAGAAAACTAAACTCCAGGAAGATAAACCTTTACTGAGATTCAAGAGTTTTACACAAGGTTTGAAAGCCATTAATTATATCAAATCCAGAGAAGAACTGAAAGATTTGGCAGAACTTACCCAGAAAATCAATCTCAAAGGAAGGAATGAAATCTGGTCTGCATCCGGAAGAACTTTGGGCGAAAAATCATTTCTGGTTTTAGAGAAAGGCAAATTAACTGGTTTTGGTTTTTATGAATTATACCATCAGATTCAGTCATTGGAGAAAATCAAAAAGCTGATGTTGCCAGTTCCAAGATTTTCACAGGATTTGCAGAATGATTTGCAGTTGGCACTTTTGAGGAATGAATATGAGGTTTCTCCGCTTCCCGAGAAATAAAAATCAAACCAAAACATTGCAGGATTTACAGATAAACTCTAATTTTGCGAAAAATTTTAAACAAAGCAATGCAAATATTTAAACAAAACAAAATCGGAAAAAAGGGAGCTGTAAGGTTCTCTAAGGTTTGGAATGTATAAAGAGTTGCATGCATAAGATATCTATTGCGGCAGACTCTTTTTATAAGAATCTGCCTTTTTATTTTTAAAAATCTACCTTATGACAAATCAGGACTTGCTGGCTATAGCAAAAGAATTCGGGACACCCGTTTATGTGTATGACGTTAATTCGATACGCGAACAATACGAAAAGCTGACTTCTTCTTTCTCGAAGAACACAAGATTTTTCTATGCAGCCAAAGCTTTAACCAATATCAACATCCTGAAATACGTCGAAAAGTTAGGCGCTTCTCTTGACTGCGTTTCTATCAACGAAGTTAAATTAGGATTGAAAGCAGGTTTTACCAATGACAGAATCCTTTTCACTCCAAACTGTGTTGACCTTGCAGAAATCGAGGAAGCAATGTCTCTGAATGTTCATATCAACATCGATAATATTTCGATTTTAGAACAATTTGGAAATAAATTCGGTGGTTCTTATCCGATTTTTGTGAGAATCAATCCCCATATCTTTGCCGGAGGAAATTATAAAATCTCAACTGGACACATCGATTCCAAATTCGGAATTTCTATTCATCAGCTTCGTCACATCGAACGTGTTATGAAATCGACCAACATCAATGTGGAAGGTCTTCATATGCATACCGGAAGCGAAATCAAAGACCCGGATGTTTTCCTTCAAGGTCTTGACATTATGTTCGAATTGGCAGAACATTTCCCGAATCTGAAATATCTTGATATGGGAAGCGGTTTCAAAGTTCCTTATCAAGACGGCGATTTGGAAACAGACGTAAAATCTCTTGGAAAAAAAGTCAACGCAGCAATCAAAAAACACGAAGAAACTTCTGGGAAAAAATTCCAGCTTTGGTTTGAACCTGGGAAATTCTTGGTTAGTAAAAGTGGCCATTTCTTGGTAAAATCTAATGTCATCAAACAAACAACAGCAACGGTTTTTGTAGGCGTTAATTCCGGATTCAATCATTTGATTCGTCCGATGTTCTACGATTCTTATCACATTATCGAGAATCTTTCTAATCCAAAAGGTCCGGAAAGAATCTATACTGTGGTTGGAAACATATGTGAGACAGATACTTTTGCCTGGGACAGAAAAATCAATGAAGTAAGAGAAGGCGATGTGATTGTCTTCAGAAACGCTGGAGCTTATGGTTTTGAAATGAGTTCGAATTTCAATTCCAGATTGAAACCTGCCGAAGTAATGTTCCTTGATGGAAAAGCTCATCTTATCAGAAAAAGAGATGAATTCGAAGATTTATTAAAAAATCAGATTGAAGTTTTGTAATTTGTTGCTAATCAGAACAGTTTTGGCATAAAATTTCAATTCTAAAATCATATAAATCAAATACTATGAAATCATTACTATTTTCATTGAGCTTGCTGATCAGTTCATTGGCTTTTGCTCAAAATGATATTGAACAAGAAATGGATAATCTTCCATTAGTTGACAATACTTCAAGCGCAGTAATTTATAATATTAGAGGAATCTACCAAATAAAAGACACTTCTTGTGATCCTTCTCAATTTAACAGCCTAAGATATCCCGGCGGTACTGATGCATATATCAAAGACCTTAAAGAAAAATTACAACAAAATGTAAACTGGAACACTTATGCTGTTAACGGATTGTTCTTTGTGAAACTGGATATTACCAAAGATGGTGTTCTTTCCAAAGTTGAAGCAGGGCCAAAAGTACCAAACAGTGAGCCTTTCCTTAGAGATTTAAAAGACGCTGCAACCAAGGTTAATAAGACCTGGATTCCCGCAAAATGTAATGGCAAACCGGTAGATTCTAAAGCAATTCTTAAGATCGATTTTTCATCGATGACTTATGACAATGCCTTTAATTAATCTGAAAATAATAGACTTATAAACCCATCTAAAAGCAAAATATATCAATAAAAAAAAGCGTTCGGAGTTATCTGAACGCTTCTTTTTCCTTCATTTGGATTTTCATGTGTTATTTTATGCAAATCTAGAGTTTATTTACATCAAATAAAATGAACCACGGTTAAGAAATTCGTCTTCTTATTCTGCTGAGAGCCTGTGGTGTTATACCCATATAAGAAGCGATATGTTTTAATGGGATTTTTTGGAATAGATCAGGCTGGTCTTTCATTAGCTTGAGATATCTCTCTTCTGCTGTATCACTTAGAAAAGAGAATTCTCTATTCAGTTTTTCTACATAAAGTGTTTCCACAGTCAGTCTTCCCACAAGATTACCTACAGCCTGAGATCTATAGATCTCCTGTAAGTCATCGTAATGGATCTGCCAGACAACCATATCCGTTAGTGCTTCTATGTCACATCTGGATGGTGTGCGTTGGGTGAAAGAATCATAGGCAGTAAGAAACTGATGCTGAAATACAAATCTTATAGTCAGTTCTTTATTTTCTTTATTAAAAAAAAGTCTTGCTGCACCGGTTTCTACGAAAGAAAGGTAATTGTCAACTTCTCCTTTTTTGAGAATAATATCTTTTTTCTTGTATTCTTTTCTGACATTTTTTTCCACAAAAGGTTTCCAGTTTTCTTCTGTAAGCGGAATATTTTTAGAAAGCAGATATTGTCTTATAAACTCCATTCAGATTATTTATAGATTGAATCCAATTCCCGCATATACTCGTAAGCCGTCAGATCAAATTTTACAGGAACAATGCTTATATAGCCGTTTGCCAATGCCGTTTCGTCAGCATCTTCGGATTCATCCATATTATTGAAGTAGCCTGTCAGCCAGTAATATTTTCTTCCGTGGGGATTCACTCTTTCGTCAAAACTTTCCTCCCATTTGGCATTCGCCTGTTTGCAGACCTTGATACCCTTGATTTCTTCTTTGTTCAGTTTCGGAATATTAACATTCAGAACGATGCCTTTTGGCATTGGATTTTCAAGAGTTTTAAGAACGATATCTCTGATAAATTCTTCTGCCTGATTAAAGTCCGCTTCCCATTTCAAATCAGAAAGAGAAAATCCGATAGCCTGTAAACCTTCCACTCCGGCTTCAACAGCCGCACTCATCGTCCCGGAATAGATAACATTGATGGACGAATTCGCACCATGATTGATGCCTGAAACTACCAAATCCGGTCTTCTAGGAAGTATTTTATCCAGAGCCATTTTCACACAATCCACAGGTGTTCCGGAACAGGAAAAATCTTTTTGAGGACCATCAAGATTCAGCTCTTCGAAGCTTAAAGTAGAATTGATGGTGATCGCGTGGCCTTTTCCACTTTGCGGAGAATTGGGTGCAACTACTACTACTTCCCCAATTTTGTTCATTATGCTGATTAATTTTCTAATTCCTGGTGCTGTGATTCCGTCATCATTGGTTACCAATATCAATGGTCTGCTCATAAATTTTCGTTTTATATTTTTTCTTTTTTTGACGATTTTTCAAAAATCACTCAAAATTAACCAATTTATAATACTTTAATTAAAATAAGGTGTTAAATTTGGTTTCGTTTTTGAATATCTTCGTAACATTCAAAACGAACCAAATACTAATCCAAGTACAGATTTAAAATTATATGTTCAAAAAAATCAAGTTAAAGAAACTCTTGATGTTTGCGCCGCTGATGACGCTTATGTTCTGTTTCAATTCTCCACAAAATGATGATGAAAAAATGCAGACCATTATGGTCAGCGTGAAAAATACACTTTCATATCTTCATTACAGCCCAAAACCAATTAATGATGCCTATTCACAAGATGTTTATGATAAATATTTTGAAAGCGTAGATGCTTCAAAAAGATATTTTCTGCAGTCTGATATGGACGAATTTAAGAAGCATTATACCAAGCTGGATGATTACCTTAACCAAGGAAATCTTATTTTCTACAAATTAACGGTTGACCGTCTTTATCAGCGTGTTGACGATATTGATAAAATGACTCAGGATATTTTTTCTAAACCGATCAATTTGAACGAAGACGAAGAATTAATCATCGAACCAAAAAAAAGAACAAATCCTGCTGATGCAAAGCAACAGTACAATGAATGGAAAAAATATATCAAATATAATATCCTTCAGGAGATTGAAACACTGAACAGCAAAGAAGAGGCTCAAAAAAAGAAAAAAGATTCTGTGGTTAATAATAAGCTGAAAGACACTATAAAATACGAACCGCTTTCTGCTGAGAAAAAGCGTGAAAAGGCAACTGCTGAAGTAAAAGATTTGATTACCGATTCTTTCAGAAGATTCAAGAAAAGAAAGAAAATGGATTGGTTCTCAGTTTATATGAATGCTTATACCGAAGTTTTTGACCCGCATACCAATTACTTTTCGCCAAAAAACAAGGAAGAATTTGATATGCAATTTACCGGGAAGGTGATTGGCATCGGTGCTTTGATTCAGGAAAAAAGAGGTTATCTCTATCTGGGTGAGTTGACAATAGGCGCGCCAGCCTGGAAATCAAAACAATTGACTTCCGGTGATAAAATCCTTAAAGTCAAATCCAAACCGAACGAAGAACCTGTGAATGTTGTCGGAATGTTGTCTGATGAGGCAGTTCGGCTAATCCGGGGTGAAAAAGGAACACCTGTAACCTTAACAGTTGAAAAAAAGGATAAAACCATCAAAGAGGTGACAATGATCCGAGAAGAAGTGACCATAGAAGATACTTTCGCAAGAAGTATTGTTGTTAATTCTAAAAACGGTAAAAAATACGGCTTCATCTACTTGCCAAGTTTTAATGTAGAATTTGAAAAAGAAAACGGCGGAAGGAATGCATCGGATGATATCAAAGCTGAATTAATCAAGCTAAAGAAAGAAAATGTAGAAGGTATTATCCTTGATTTGAGAAGCAATGGTGGTGGCTCTTTGACAGAAGTTGGTGACATCATGGGATTATTTATGAATTCCGGCCCTTATGTTCAGGTAAAAGACAGCCGTGGAAAAATCCAGGTTTTGACTGATAAATCCAATCAACCGATTTGGACAGGCCCACTTGTGATTATGCAGAACGAATTGTCTGCATCGGCTTCAGAAATCCTTGCGGGAGCCATGCAGGATTATGGCAGAGCTGCTGTCATCGGTTCGCCAAGCTCTTTCGGGAAAGGAACTGTTCAGACGTTTGTGGAACTTAACAGGTTCCTGAATACCAATGATGACTTTGGCGCTTTAAAATTGACAATTCAAAAATTCTATAGAGTTTCCGGGGAATCGACTCAGAGGAAAGGTGTGGAAGCTGACCTTAAAATGAAGGATTTCTTCTCATATGCAGAAGTGGGAGAACGTTTTGACCAGTTTGCTTTGCCTTGGGACAAAATCGAAGCCACGAACTATAAAAAATTAACGGGATTAAATGTTCCTCAACTGCAGGCAGAACTGGACAAACAGTTGGTAAACAACAACAATTACAAGTTGTTACAGGAATCCGCAGAATGGAAAGAAGCACTTGACAAGGAAGAGACTATTCCATTGAACCAGGCCAAATTCAATGAGCTGATGAAAACACGTAAAGCACAAATCGAAAAGTTTAAAGGTTTGGATAAATTCAATAACGGGCTGAAATTCACCCTTCATACGGACGAAGCGGAAAGAATCAAAAAAGACGAAGCGTTTGCCAAGAAAACAGAAAACTGGAGAAAGAATCTTGAAAGAGATTTCTATTTGGAAGAAACAGTAGATGTACTTTCGAAGATCAAATAATAAAAAAGGAACTCAGATTTGAGTTCCTTTTTTGTTAATATCTATACTTAAAAAAACCAGAATTATTACTTTTTCAAAATAATTCCGGTAATGACATTTTTATGAGACATGATTTTGTAAATATAAGATCCGGAAACTAAATTAGATATGTTGATAGAATAGACTTTGTTTCCTTCCATCAAAGCTTTATTTAGGACTAGCTTTCCACTTTCATCGTACAACAAGATGTAGGAATACAAAGTATTATTTTTTTCAAAACAAATATTAACTAATCCATCCACCGGATTCGGACTAATTGTAATTTTCTCTTGTGAGGCATCACTGGGAATTGTATTGATTATTTTTTGCGGTATTGCATTTCCACATCCGTCCAATGCCTGTGCGACAAATGCACCATAAGAATTTGGCAAAGCTATAAATCCAGGATTCATCTGAACATATCCGTTATTTGGATCGGCATCTAGTTTTATGATATTATTTGGATCAACTGAAGAATTTATTGCTATATAAGTATTGGATTGTGTTAAACTAACCGCATAGTTTGATGTCGTAATTACAATATCAGATGAGCACGCTTGTCCAAAAATAAAACCATTAACCAATATGGATAAATAGGAAAATCTTTTCATCTCTGTTTATTCTTTATTGTTTCTCTCATTTCGGTATTTTCTTTTTTCAAAGCCTCAATTTCCTTCTTCATTTCAATAAGATAAAGCGTTAATTCTTCTATCTTTTCCATTTGTTTTGCCTGCATCTGCGCTAGATCTAATCCGCCTTCTTTTACTATTTCATTAGCAGAAGGGATTTCCGGTAAATGTTTATTAGTAAGGATATATTCTTCTACCTCTTCAAGCGGTCTTAATTTATAGTCATTGCTGAATACATGATCTGCCCATTGGCTACTAGATTTTAATGCTGCCTTAAATTTTTCTGACAAAACACCATCTTCTACATAAAGTTTATATCCTGGCGGAGTTGACAGAATATTATTATGAGAAATAACCACTTTCCCACCGGAAGGATCTATTAAGAAGGTACCTGCTGAGCCAGATGTAGGTGTGGTTATCATCTTTAAGTTTACAAAGTTTTGAGTTGTTCCATCATATATTCTTACTCCTCCTTTTCCTGCTCCATATTCCTGAGCATAATTTAGATAAATTGACGATTCATCAGATCCTGAATTAATAACTAAAGTCCCAGATGTTGATCTTTGAATAATAGCGTCTCCTACTCCAGTAGATAATTTCAAATAACTCCCAGAAATATTGGTATTCCCATTAACATCTAGTAATTCTTTAGGGTCGGTTGTTCCTATGCCTACACGGCCATTTCCGTTAATTTGCATTCTTATTTGAGGATTATCACTTCCTTCTTCTTTTAGATTAGTAAGAAACTGCAAATAAGTATCCCAACTATCTCCACGATATGATCTTATTTTTGCACTTCCAGCATCTTTAAATTCATAAGAAATATCCCTTCTGTGTGAAGGTATATAAGCTGAATTTCCATAAGGGCTATTAATATCAAAAGCCCCTAACATTACTAAATTATTAGAATTATTATCATTTGAAAGAGAGTTACCTAATCTTGTACCTCCATTTACATCTAACATTGCTTTTGGATCAGTTGTTCCGATACCGACATTTCCATTTCCATTGATTTGCATTCTAACCTGAGGATTGTCGGAAGATGAAGTATTAGAGTTAGTTAAAAATTGCAAATAAGTATCCCAAAAATTACCTCTGAACGATCTTATTTTTGCACTTCCCGCGCCCGCAAACTCATAAGAAATATCTCTTTTAAAAACAGGAGTAAATAATGATCCACTAGGTATGTTTGGTGTGTTAGCCCCCAAAATTACTAATTTACGATCATCGATTGTATTGCCACCCATTTCAAAATTACCATTTTTGTAAAGAGAAAATAGACTTGCATTATTGAACAGAATGTTTAAATCTCCGTTATTATTTCTAAAACATATGTTTTTGTCTGTCGTGTTTCCTTCTAAACAGACATCTATCGTTTTTGGAAAACTAATAGGGCATTGTGAAAAGGTGAGATTTACCAATATGATACTAATATTGGTAAGAATAATTTTTAATTTGTTATCTTTCATTTTATGGTTTTATTTTTTAATTACAGTTTATGTTTGATTGCACTCCGGAAGCGGCTATTATATTTGCCGCAGTAGACATAGAATATGTAGTTGTATTGTTGTTTACAATCAAATCTGTACAAGGAACAACACAATTGCTTTGAAGCGGTGGAGCAGCATAAAAATTATTATAATAATTATTAATAATGTTTACGCTTTTCGAACCATACCAGGCTTCAATACTTTTAACATAGTTGTCTACACAATATTTTTTTGGTTCTAAGGAAGATAACCTATTATCCTTTTCTATTAAATTATTTTCAACAAGTATATAGCTAGATTTTTGATCCATATAGATAGCACTTCTGTAAAAATGCTGGTTGATTATATAATTTCCAATTATCTGCGTATAATTATTATCATTCAAATCCTTTTTTTGTGCATTTAAAGTATAAATAGCTCCCCCATCAGGTACAATTTGCTCAGTACAGTCAATTTTATTATTGCTGATATTATTTACCCCGACATATTCCATTTCGTTATCCCATCCCCATCCCACGGATATGCCAGTATAAGGAAAATTAGACAATGTATTATTTTTTATAGTGGTATTTTTCGCATAAGGAATGAAAATCCCCACTGACCCAGAATATTCATTAGCAATATTATTAATTGAATTATTTATAATCAAATTATCGTGTATTCCATTTATAATAGAATAATCCGTAGTCCCTACACGTATTGCACTTGCAGCAATATCGCTAAATTTGCTACTACAAATAATATTATTTGATGAGCCTGGGCCAAAACTCAAAGCAGTAGATCCAAGATGTTCGAATTCATCATTGATAAAATGTATATTACTCGCGTTAGTAAAAGTAATGGCGCCGGGAATTAGTTTTTGGTTTCCTCTAACATCTTTATACATATCTGCTTGCTCATTAGAAAATCCGTGATTTGTAGAAGATATAGGAGTTTTTAAGTCAGTATTTATTTCAGATGGTTCATTCCATTTAGTGTAATTAAAACTTAAATTTTTAAATTTTATATTTTTTACATCATTTCCTATTATTAGGTTATCTAGTGTCGGTATTACAACATTTAGTGGAGAATTATTGGTTACTAAGTAAATAATATTATTATCAGTAATATTGTTAGAATTTGATAATTTATCTATATACCATTCATTTAGCTCATCTAATAATTCAAAAGCATTTTCTATCCAATTTACGGGAGCAATTACAAAATTCATAGCGGCATTATGGGTAAAATGATCCCAGATAACATTATTAATCATAAGCTGGCTACCATTACAAACAGAATCTATCGGAATCCTTCGGCTTCGCCAGTGCATATTAGAAATCAATTCCACATCTTTTATATTGGTCCAATTCGAAAAATTGGTCCAATTCGAAAAATAACCTTTTGTAGTTTCTATCAATCCCATATTATTTTCACTTCTAGCCCTAGTGGCCTTAATTCCATCAATATAAACCTGTCTAGAGTACAAAGCACCTATATTAGCTTGATAAATATTTCTATCTGCAAGCTTTGTCCATCCTGTAATAGTTTGCCCGCTGTTTATAATCGTTTTATTTGTGATATCTCCTTCTCCCTGGTAAATTACAAAATGTCCATTATTCCCGCTATCTAAAGCATTAAATTCTAAACTTTGAGATAAACTATAGTTTCCTCCAGCAATATGAACTATTATATCTTGTGTCATAGGAAAACTGACTAATTGATTTCTTATAACACTTTTAGCCTTGCCAATTGTCTTAAAAGGATTTGTCTGAGAACCATCAATGGAGGAATCGCTGCCTAGATTATCTGATATATAGAAATGATAGTTTTGTGAATTTATTTTAATCAACGACAATAGAAAAATCAATAGAAATTTATTTCTCATTTATTCATATTTTGAATTGATTAAAATAATCCTTTTTTTGTAATTTCAATTTAAATTAAAAAATATTTTGTCAAATTGACACAAATCGCATAAAACCGCTGTTATAAATACAAAAAAGCGGAACTAAAATTTAGTTCCGCTCTTCTTTTTCATTAATATCTAAGTTCTACTTCAAACTCTCAAAACTACGTTTGATAAAATCCGTCAGCTCTTTTCCTTTCAAAAGATTTTGAGACAATTTTGCCAAATCCAAGGCCTGATTGATCATCGCTTTTTTCTCATCAGCATTATCTTTTTTCAATAATTCTCCGGCAAAATCTGAGTTAGAATTCACAACCAGATTATACATCTCCGGGAAACCGCCCATTGCAAACATTCCGCCACCGCCAGTTGCTTGCATATCTTTCATCCTTCTGAAAAACTCCGGCTGAGTCAAAGTAAACGGCGCATCCGTAGAATCCAAATCCTCTAACTGGACCGTAAATTTCTTGTCATTGATCGATTCTTCAATCTCTTTCTTCAAAGTCTCTTTATCCGAATCATTTAGTTTAGCAATTACCGGCTCATCTTTTTTGATAAGATTATTGATGTGGTCTGCATCCACTCTTGCAAAAGAAACGTTCTCTTTAGAAGCTTCCAGTTTCTGAATCAGGTGCGGAACAATCGGAGAATCTAATAATAGAACGTCATAGCCTTTTTCTTTCGCCGATTCTATATAACTGTGTTGCTCGTCAGCATTAGAAGCATAAAGAACAATTGTTTTTCCGTCTTTGTCCGTCTGGTTTGGCTTGATTTTGTCGATCAGATCATTCCAAAGATAATACGTTCCGTCAGTCGTTGGATAAAGCGCAAACTTGTCAGATTTTTCATAGAATTTATCTTCCGAAATCATTCCGTACTCAATCACAATCTTGATGTCATTCCATTTCTTTTCATAATCTTCGCGATTGTCATTAATCAGAGAAACCATTTTGTCCGCCACCTTTTTCGTGATGTAAGAAGAGATTTTCTTCACTGCGCCATCAGCCTGCAAGTACGAACGAGAAACGTTCAGCGGAATATCCGGAGAATCAATCACACCCCTCAACAACATCAAGAAATCCGGGACAATTCCCTTAACCTCATCCGTCACAAAAACCTGGTTTTGATACAGCTGAATTTTATCTTTCTCAATATTCAGGTTGTTTCCTAATTTCGGAAAGAACAAAACTCCGGTCAGATTGAAAGGATAATCCACATTCAGGTGGATATGGAACAAAGGCTCTTCAAACTGCATCGGATACAGTTCGTGATAGAATTTCACATAATCCTCATTGGTCAGGTCACTTGGCGCAATTGTCCATGCAGGATGTGGATTATTAATGATGTTATCAATTTCCACTTCTTCCGGTTTCGTTCCTTCCGGCACGTTTTCCGGAAGAGGAAGTTGCTCTTTTTTAGTTCCGAATTTAATCGGAATTTGATTAAACTTATTATATTTTGTCAGCAATTCTCGGATTCTGAAATCTTCCAAAAATTCTGTCGAATCCTCTGCGATATGAAGCACGATTTCCGTTCCTCTGTCAGATTTATCAATTTCTTCCAATGTATATTCCGGACTTCCGTCACAAATCCAACGAACTGCTTTCGCATCTTCCTTGTAAGATTTCGTTAGGATTTCCACCTTTTCCGCCACCATGAACGCCGAATAAAATCCAAGACCAAAATGCCCGATTATTCCAGCATCTTTCGCAGAATCCTTATATTTCTCCAAGAATTCCTCCGCTCCGGAAAATGCCACCTGATTGATATACTTTTCAACTTCCTCGCCAGTCATCCCGATTCCCTGATCTTTGATCGTCAGCGTTTTCGCATCTTTATCAATCTTCACTTCAATCATAGGATTGCCGTACTCCACTTTTGCTTCACCAATAGTTGTCAGATGTTTCAGCTTTGTTGTTGCATCTGTTGCGTTGGAAATCAATTCACGAAGAAAAATCTCGTGGTCGCTGTAAAGAAACTTTTTAATCAGCGGAAAAATATTCTCCACCGACACATTAATACTTCCTGTTGCCATATTTATTTTAAATTTTTTTATTAGTATTCAACTCAAAATCCCGAATCAGAATCATTTATCAATCATGAATTATCAATAATGATTCGGGCGACTGCCAAAAGCCAAAGCTTTTCCCTGCGCTATTTTGTCACCGGGCTATCCGTTGCAATCTTTTGCTTTTTAGAACATTTGTCATTCTGAACGAAGTGAAGAATCTAAAAAGCAAAAGGATTTCCACTACTATCCCTGTCGCAGCTTCGCCTTCGATCAACTTTCTCAAAAAAAAGACCATCAAAAAAATAATGACAAATTGTCGCTTGGAAAAACCACAAAGGTCGTTTTCAAAAACTTAAATAAACCTTTGAAAAAACTTTGCGTCTTTGTGGTTAAAACAATTTTTAAAAATTCATACATTTACTTTCATCAAGAAAAAGCAAGATGCGCTACAAAATAAAAAATCAAAACCCTGATTTTCAAAACATTGAATTAAATTCCTATTCAGAAAATTATTCGTTTGAAAAAGACGGTTTGGAACTAAAATCAAAATATGCTGCAGAAGATGTTAAAAATAAAGAATTAACACAGACTTCCCCGGGAATTGCGCCTTATCTAAGAGGTCCGTATTCTACGATGTATGTTCAGAAACCTTGGACGATTCGTCAGTATGCAGGGTTTTCCACAGCAGAAGAATCCAATGCATTTTACAGAAGAAACTTGGCGGCAGGACAAAAAGGACTTTCGGTAGCCTTTGATTTGGCGACACACAGAGGTTATGATTCAGACCATGCGAGAGTTGTAGGAGACGTTGGAAAAGCCGGTGTTGCGATTGATTCCGTAGAGGATATGAAAATTTTATTCAATGAAATTCCATTAGATCAGATTTCCGTTTCCATGACGATGAATGGTGCAGTTTTGCCAATTTTGTCTTTTTATATTGTGGCTGCAGAAGAGCAGGGCGTTTCCCAGGATTTACTTTCAGGAACGATTCAGAATGATATTTTGAAGGAGTTTATGGTGAGAAATACCTACATCTATCCGCCTGCACCTTCTATGAAGATCATTGCAGATATTTTCGAATATACTTCTCAGAATATTCCGAAGTTCAACTCCATCTCAATTTCAGGATATCACATGCAGGAAGCCGGAGCAACACCGGTTCTGGAAATGGCCTACACTTTAGCAGACGGTTTGGAATATGTAAGAACAGGAATAAAAGCAGGAATGAATGTCGATGATTTTGCACCAAGATTATCTTTCTTTTGGGCAATCGGAATGAATCACTTCATGGAAATCGCAAAAATGCGTGCTGCAAGATATATTTGGGCTGAATTATTAAAGCAATTCAATCCTCAGAACCCCAAATCTTTAGCTTTAAGAACTCACTCGCAGACTTCAGGCTGGTCTTTAACGGAGCAGGAACCATTCAACAATATCACAAGAACGGCAATTGAAGCTTTATCTTCAGCATTGGGTGGAACCCAGTCTCTTCACACCAATGCCTTGGATGAAGCGATTGCACTTCCAACAGATTATTCGGCGAAAATCGCGAGAAATACACAGATCATCCTTCAGCAGGAAAGTGGGATCTGCGATGTGGTAGATCCGATGGGAGGAAGCAATCTGGTTGAATCTCTTACACAGCAGATGATCGAAGAAGCCATGAAATACATTGATGAGGTTGAGCAGGAAGGCGGAATGACAAAAGCCATCGAAGCCGGAATTCCGAAGATGAGAATTGAGGAAGCGGCAGCGAGAAAACAGGCAAAAATCGACAGTGGCGAAGAATTTATCATCGGGGTAAATTCATTCAAATCAGATTTAAAACAGGACGAAATCGAGATCTTAGATATTGATAATACGGAAGTTCGGAGAAAACAGATCGAAAGATTAAATAAAATAAAAGAAGAGAGAAATTCTGAAGCGGTTGAACAGATCTTAAATGAAATCAGAGAATCTGCAAAAACAGGCAAAGGAAATCTTCTTGCATTGTGCATCGAAGCGGCTCGAAGAAGAGTAACGTTGGGTGAAATGAGTGATGCTATGGAAGAAAGTTTCGGAAGATATAAAGCCAACATTAGAACTATTTCAGGAGTTTACGCTATGAATGCAGGAAAGAACGAATATTTTGAAAAAGCCCTGAATCTTACTCAGAAATTTGAAGAAGAAGAAGGTCGCCGTCCGAGATTAATGGTTGCTAAAATGGGGCAGGACGGTCATGACAGGGGAGCAAAAGTAGTAGCAACAGCCTTTGCGGATATGGGATTTGATGTCGATGTAGCGCCGCTATTCCAGACTCCGGAAGAAGTGGCAAAACAGGCGGTTGAAAATGATATTCATATTTTGGGTGTTTCATCTTTGGCGGCAGGTCACAAAACGCTGGTTCCACAGGTTGTTGAAGAATTGAAAAAACTCGGGGCGGATGATATCACGATTGTGGTGGGCGGAGTAATTCCGCAGCAGGATTATGAATTCCTCTACGCCAACGGAGCCGATTTTATTTTTGGTCCCGGAACGAATCTTCCGAAGTGTGCGGTAGATATTTTGGAGAAATTTTTAGGATCTTAGAAAATTTGATATCCGAATACAAGTGCCATATTTGTAAAGTTTGAAAGATATTCTACAAGAAAAAGGAAACCATTGATTGGTTTCCTTTAGTTTAATTTCAATATTATTTCTTCGCATTAACCGTTACGTAAGCCAGAACCCAGTTGGTTTCTTCCGGGTTCAGTTTCGCCTTCGGAGCCATTCTTGCGATGATTTTGTTCCATTGTTCCGGCGTGTGGTCAGAAGCTTCCGGAAGCCCGTGGCATTTGCCACAACGCTGGTCAAATACGGTTTTACCTTTGGTCACGTATTCTGCGCTAGTGTTGATGGAAGCCATTGAGGTCGTCACTGTTTTTGTTGTACAAGAGTAGATAATTGCGCCTACAAAACATAAGGCATATATCGTTTTTTTCATATTTTTGGATTTTATTCTTATCAAAAATAGAAAATATAAGATTCCGAAAATTACCTAACTCCTAATTTGTAATAATTCCAAATTCCCAATGAACAAATCAATCAGTTTACAAGATTACATCAACGGAATCAAATCTTCTGATAAAAGGATTTTGGGAAAAGCCATTACATTGATTGAAAGTAAAAAGCCTGAACATCGGGAAATTGCCGATCAGTTACTGAAGGAAATTTTGCCATTCACAGGAAAATCTGTCCGGGTTGGAATTACAGGTGTTCCCGGTGCTGGCAAATCAACCTTCATAGAAAGCTTTGGAAAATATGCCATCAAACAAGGAAAAAAAGTCGCTGTTCTGGCGATTGATCCAAGTTCCTCAATCAACAAAGGCAGTATCCTTGGCGACAAAACCAGAATGGAAGAGTTGGCAAAAGATCCAAACGCATTTATCCGGCCAAGTCCGAGTTCCGGATTTCTTGGTGGAATTGCGAATACGACTTTTGAAAGTCTTTTGATTTGCGAAGCCGCAGGTTTTGATTATATCCTGATAGAAACCGTTGGCGTTGGACAAAGTGAAACTTTGGTGAATGATATTACCGACGTTTTTCTTTTTCTGAAAGTCATCGGAACCGGTGATGAGTTACAGGGTATTAAACGCGGGATAATGGAAATGGCAGATTTGATTTTCATTAATAAAGTTAATTCCGAGAATCTATCTAAGGCTAAAATGACGAAAACCGAACTCACAAGAGCTTTACAATTCATTACTCCGAAAGAAAAAGACTGGAAAATTCCGGTGATTTTGGGTTCGGCTTTAGAGAAAACAGGATTGGATGAAATCTATAATAAAATCGAGAATTATATCACGTTAAAAACTAAAAACGGGACTTTTTTTGAAACCAGAAAAAACCAGGCTCAGAAGCGCTTCGAATTTTGGGTGAGAGAGTATATTCTTGAGAAAGCTAAAAATGATCTCCTTCTTGCCAATTCTTTCCAGGAACATAAAAAAAATGCTTCAGAACTTTTATCTAATCCAAGTTCCGAAGCCAGTGAATTTGTTAAAAAAATATTTGGAAACTAATTACTTTGGAGCCGAAATATTCCCGTCAAAGCTGATTGGCTGCCTGTTATTGGATTGAATCGACAGAAATGCACTCCCGTTTTTGAAAATTTCCAAATTGAAAACATAATTTTCTCTTTGATCATTGGGCGTAATTACCAATAGTGTATTTCCTTTTTTACTTGTGGATTGTTTCACCATGAATTCTTTAGATTCGAAAGTCAAACCACCTTTTGTAGCATCGCCAGGATTAACATTAAAAGCTCTTCCAAAATAAGGTAAAGCAACACTAAACAAATTTTTTTTCAGATTGAATCCATAGCCAGGATCAAGATTCAAAAGCCGGGTTCCCGTAGAACCAGGTATTGAGTTCATTACATTAATAACGTCATAATTGGTTGGAAATGCTCTTGTAGCATTGAAATCAAACTCTTTTTTTTCTACAACAGAACTCAGCGTCGTAGGGTCAAGATATATTTGTGAACTGCAGCTCAATAGAGAAAAAACAGCTACAACCATTATTACAAAAGATTTCATAATAGATATTTTATTGGATTGAATCAAAAACTGTACAACTTAGATTTTGAAATTACTACAAAGTTAATTATTGAAGAATTTCCTTGCTGGCATCTGCAAAGATTTTTAGAATCTTTTCTTCTTGATTTTCCCAGCAGAGCTCATCCGCAGCCACATTGAGATTGTATAGATAAGATGCTTTCCCTTTTTCCAAAACTGTGTTCAGTTTTTCCGCAAGATGTTCGGGAGAATGATTTTCTATGATTTCTCCAACACCGAAAGTATTCACAATATTCTTCATTTCCGGAAAATCTGATACGACAACGGGAACTCTGGATTGGATGTAATCTGAAATTTTGTTGGGTAAAGAATAGTAATAACTCAGTCCATTATTTTCTTCGATGCTGATCCCTACATCAGCCTTTGGCGTCAATTTGCGAAGATCTTCCGGATGAAGTTTTCCAAAAAATTTAACTTTATCCGAAACATTAGCATGATTAGCAATTTCTTTGAATTCTTTTTCCATTGGACCGCCGCCGGCAATCCAAAGTTCTGCATTGCTAATCGATTGCATTGCAAGAATGGCTTTATCAATACCCCGCGAATAATTGAGCCAGCCTTGGTAAAGAATAATTTTGGGAGAATTTTCATTCGCTCCATTAAATTCTAATTTCCTCGGAAGATTTTTCACAACAACAGGTTTATTAATCCTATATTCTTTTACAAACCAGTTGGCATAGGAATCACTTGCCGTTATCATCCTTTTAATTTTTGGAATAAAAGTGCTTTCGATTTTTTTCCACACACTTTTCACCCAGCGGCCCTGGATTGTCGGCATTTCTGTAAAAATCTCATGGCTGTCAAAAACCAAAGGAATTCCCAATTTTTTAGAAATGAGATAATTTGGCATTATTGTTTCCAGATCATTAGCTAGCAAAATGGTCTTATTGTCAGCATATTTTTTGATTTCCTGATAGAGTTTCCGTTGAAATTCTATATATGCAAATCTCAATTTTTTAGATTTTAAAGAAATCCTAACAAAAGGATACGGACGCTGCATTGCCGGATCACCTAACCAATTATTTCCGATCAGAATTGGTTGATAACCGTTATCGTAAAGCGTTTTACAAACCTTTTCAACACGTTGGTCTGTATACAGATTATTAAAAACGCTTACAATAACTCTCATCTTTTAATCGTTTTTTATTAGATGATAAATCTGAACCAATGCCAGGACAGCATTCGGTATAATAATCGGCCAAAGCATTCCGCTGTATATCCCATAGATTACAAAGCAGATACAGCCCAGAAGATTGATCATACGGATCATTTTAATTTGTTTTAATAAAAAGCTTCCAACCACAAATGCGGAAGCCAGGTAACCGACATATTCTGCCCAATTGTTCATGTATTGATTTTTTGAGGACTACAAACCTAAACATTTTTTTGAAGCAACAAAAAAATTAATGTCATAAAGTCCTGTTTTTTGAGTTGGCAATTAATTTGCAACCAAATATTTAAATTTTACAATTAATTATTGTAGGATTGTTTATAAAAAACATAACTTAGTGAATATTTTTAATTATGGATTATAAATTTTCAGATGGTTTGAACCGCGTGTTCAAGCAAAGCAAAAATGAAGCACGACGTTTGCAGAGTGAGTTTCTGAATACTGAACATTTCCTTTTAGGAATTATCAAGACTGAAAATTCTGCAAAAGAAATCCTGGAAAATCTTAGTGCAGATCTCACCCAGATAAAGAGAAAAATAGAAACCTTAAGTGCTGTGAACACTAATCCTTTCACAGCAAATATGGGAAGTATTTCTTTCACAAAAATGGCCGATCAGGCTGTAAAAAGATCAGAACTGGAATGCCGTCAATATCAATCTGCAGATATCAATACTGTACATCTTTTATTAGGAATTCTGTACAAGCAGGAAGATCCGACATCCAGCATTCTACAGGCTTATGACATCGATTATGATGCGGTGCAAAAAGCTTACAGAACGTTGTTGAAGAACACAGATCAATTGCCGCAAAACAGCGCTTATGACGACGATGATGAGAAAGAAGAACCATACAGCCAGATGAAAAAACCAACAGGAAATCTTGGTTCTCAAAAAAGTAAAACCCCGACTTTGGATAACTTCGGCCGTGATTTAACGGCATTAGCAAGAGACGGTAAACTGGATCCTGTGATTGGCCGTGAAAAAGAGATCGAACGTGTTTCTCAGATTCTATCGAGAAGAAAGAAAAACAATCCTCTTCTGATTGGTGAGCCTGGAGTTGGTAAATCTGCAATCGCAGAAGGTTTGGCTTTGAGAATTCAGCAGAAAAAAGTTTCCAGAGTTCTTTATGGCAAGCGAGTTATTACGTTAGATCTGGCAAGTCTTGTTGCAGGAACCAAATATCGTGGTCAATTTGAAGAAAGAATGAAGGCGATCATGACGGAACTGGAAAAAAACAGAGATGTCATTCTTTTCATTGATGAACTTCATACGATTGTTGGCGCTGGTAGTTCAACAGGAAGTTTAGATGCTTCCAATATGTTCAAGCCTGCTTTGGCAAGGGGAGAAATCCAATGCATCGGGGCAACAACTCTGGACGAATACCGTCAATACATCGAGAAAGATGGCGCTTTGGAAAGAAGATTCCAAAAAGTAATGGTTGAGCCGACTTCTATTGAAGAAACGATTCAAATCCTTCATCAGATCAAAGATAAATACGAGGATCATCACAATGTTCATTACAGCGACGAGGCGATTAATGCTTGTGTTAATCTGACGGCAAGATATATCACAGACAGATTCTTACCGGACAAAGCAATTGATGCGATGGACGAAGCGGGATCAAGAGTCTATATCAAGAATATGAAAGTTCCAACCGAAATCATCGATCACGAAAAACGTATCGAAGAAGTGAAGGAACTGAAACAACAAGCCGTAAAAGCTCAGGATTATCTGGAAGCCAGAAAACTGAAAGATGAAGAAGAAAGACTTCAGATTGAACTTAACCTTGCTCAGGAACAATGGGACAAAGATGTTAAGGAGAAAAAAGAAGAAGTAACCGAAGAAAATGTTGCGGAAGTTGTTTCAATGATGAGTGGCGTTCCTGTAACCAAAGTTGGTAAAAACGAACTGGATAAACTGGCTCAAATGGACGAAAAGCTTAATGGAAAAGTGATTGGTCAGGAAGATGCTGTTAAGAAAGTTGTGAAAGCCATCCAAAGAAACAGAGCCGGATTGAAGGATCCGAACAGACCTATCGGAACATTTATTTTCCTTGGAACAACAGGTGTCGGTAAAACCGAATTGGCGAAAGTAATGGCACGTGAATTATTTGATTCTGATGAAGCATTGATCCGAATTGATATGAGTGAATACATGGAGAAATTTGCCGTATCAAGATTGGTTGGTGCGCCTCCGGGATATGTTGGATACGAAGAAGGTGGACAATTAACCGAAGCTGTTAGAAGAAAACCTTACGCGGTTGTTCTTTTGGACGAAATTGAAAAGGCGCATCCAGATGTTTTCAATATTTTATTGCAAATTTTGGATGAAGGTCACGTAACAGATTCTCTTGGACGAAAAATTGATTTCAGAAATACGATTATCATCCTGACTTCTAACATCGGAACCAGAGACTTGAAAGATTTCGGTGACGGTGTTGGTTTCGGAACTAATGCGAAAAAAACCAATTCGGATGCAAGAGCAAGATCAACGATCGAAAGTGCTTTGAAAAAAGCCTTTGCTCCTGAATTCCTGAACAGAATCGATGATATTATTATCTTCAATTCTCTTGAGCAAACAGATATAAGAAGAATCATCGACCTTGAGTTAGGAAAACTTTACAGCAGACTTGAAAAATTAGGCTATAAAGTTGAATTAACTGATGAGGCCAAAGATTTTATTGCTGAAAAAGGATGGGATAAAGATTTTGGAGCCAGACCTCTTAAACGAGCTATCCAGAAGTACATCGAGGACCTGTTAGCAGAGATGCTGGTTAATAAACAATTCAGTGAAGGACAAAAAGTTGTTCTTAAAGTTAATGAAGCTAAGGATGGACTGGAAGGCGAATCACAAAAAGTAAAAAGTACTAAAGAAAGTATTAAGGAATAAATTAAAATAAAGTTTGACCACCTAAACATTTAGGTGGTCTTTTTATATCAATATGACAACTGAATTAAAAGATTATTTATTAAGAAACATTCCAGGGCTTACTCCAGAAGATTTAGAATTACTATTGCCATCAATATCTTTTAAAAAGTACAAATCGGGCGAGATTTTTATTTCTCCCGGTGACAATAATACCAAGGTTTTTTATATTAAAAATGGTATTATTCGGGTCTATCATCTTTTGGAAAACGGTACAGAAAAGACAATGCTTTTTCATAATAAGAAAAGCTTTGTCGGTAATTATGGAGGGATTATTTTTAAACGTCCTTCAAGATTTTATTATCAATCTGTGGGAGAAACAGAAGTTTTTGAACTGACTTATGATGCCATAGACAAAGGCGCACAGAAAAGCATTTCGCTTAATAATTTGCGTGGAAATATGTTTCTAATGATGATTGGAATTTTACTAAATAATATTGAAGATTTCGTGTTACTCAATCCCGAAGAGCGTTATCAGAAACACCTTGAAGAGAATGCGGAGGTTCTTAAAAAAGTGCCTTCTAAGTATGTCGCATCCCTTCTGGGAATCACTCCTGTCTCATTAAGTAGAATAAAAAAACGAATTTTACGAGGAAATTAACAAACGTTAATTTTTACCTCAAAATTTGGTTATACATTTGCTGCTCATAATAAGGCTCTCCTATTCTACCTTAAAACACACAATGATGAAAATGAAGGAGAGCTTTATTTTTTTATAACCCTACCACAAATCCGACACTAGGAATAAAACCTGAACTAAAAATACTGCTTCTCTCTTTCCAAAGCACATTATACATAATCCCGAATTGTACAAAAGCATTATTGCCCAGACTCTGCATATAGCCGCCGCCAAGATATAACGCAGTTTCATCTGTATCAAATTTGTACCCTGTGAATTTTTCTTTTGAATTGATGAAATATTGCTGAAGATTGGCGCCAATAAAAAACGATCTTGCAAAATAATAATTTACAAAAGGACCAACTCCGAACATTGTTGATTTGTAATAGTCTGAGCTTTGCCAGGAAACATTTCCAACGATTCCGCCTTCCAATTGGTCTGTAATTTTATAACCAACTCTAGGGGAGACTTGCAGATTGAAATAAGAATTACTTCCGAATCCAACGCCTAAACCACCTCCAAAGGTCCATCGATTAGACTGTGTTCCTGAATTCATGGCGATTTGAGAATACGCAAGAATATTAATTACTATTAAACCTAATGTGAAAATTTTCTTCATAATATTGTTTTTATCAATGCTTAAAATTATGGTTTTTTGACGAATATTTTAATCGTACTTTTGCGGCATCAAACTAAGAACTCCCGTCAAGAGTTTCGTAAAATTGAAATCAAATGAAAATAGTAGTGGGCCTTTCCGGAGGCGTAGATTCTAGCGTGACCGCTTATCTTTTGCAACAGCAGGGTCACGAGGTTATCGGACTTTTTATGCGCAACTGGAATGATGCGTCGGTAACTTTGGAGGATGAGTGTCCTTGGATAGAGGACAGTAATGATGCGCTTCTCGTCGCACAAAAATTAGGAATTCCGTTTCAGGTAATTGATATGAGCGAACTCTACAAAGAAAGAATTGTAGATTATATGTTCGATGAGTATCAGAAAGGCAGAACACCGAATCCAGATGTGCTTTGCAACCGGGAAGTGAAATTCGATGTGTTTATGAAAACGGCCTTATCGCTTGGTGCTGAGAAAGTTGCAACAGGACATTATGCAAGAGTTCATTCTACAACAGATGAAAATGGGAAAGAAATTTTCCATCTTTTGGCCGGGAAAGATAATAACAAAGACCAAAGTTATTTCCTTTGCCAATTAAGCCAAGACCAATTGTCAAAAGCGTTGTTTCCGATTGGCGAACTAACAAAACCTGAAGTTCGTGAAATTGCGAAAGAACAAGGCTTGGTAACGGCCGACAAAAAGGATTCGCAAGGACTTTGTTTCATTGGAAAAGTAAGTTTACCGACTTTTCTTCAGCAGCAATTGGTCCCGAAAGAAGGCGAAATTGTAGAAATTTTCAATGATTTTGCTGAATATCATAAACCTCAGCCAAGCTTCAATTCCAAACAGGAAGAACTGGAATATCTGTCTGCGAACATCAATTATAAAAAAGAAGATGGAAAAGTGATTGGAAAACATCAGGGTGCACAATTCTTTACCATAGGACAGAGCAAAGGCTTGGGAATTGGCGGCCATAAAGAAAGCTGTTTCATCATCCACAGAGATATGGAAAATAACATTCTTTTTGTTGGAGAAGGCAAAAGTTTCCCTGGACTATATAAAAAGGCACTTAAAATCGATAATTCTGAAGTTCATTGGGTTCGTGAAGATCTGAGATTGAAAAATGGAGAATCGATGGATGTGATGGCAAGAATCCGCTACCGTCAACCATTGGAAAAAGCAACGATTTATCAATTCGAAGAAGGATTTTTTATGGAGTTTGAAAATCCTCAATCTGCAATTGCTGAAGGACAATTTGCTGCTTGGTATATTGATGATGAACTGATTGGAAGTGGTGTGATAAGTTGATTACAAGAAAAATAGATAAACCTAACAACCCTTTCAGAGTTTTGAACTCTGAAAGGTTTTTTCTTTATCCAGCCAGCCAATCTTTGAAATCTTTCACTCGTTCTCTGCTCACTGTGATTTCTTCGTTCGGTTGAAATTCCAAATCGACTTTATAATTTGGGGAAGTATGGATATTCTTGATGTAATCAGAACTGATGATAAATTGCCTATTTACCCGGAAAAATTTGGTTTCGTCCAGAACATTTTCCAATTCGTCTAATGTAAAATCCGTTGGATAAGTTCGTTCTTTGGTTTGTAGGTAAACAATTTTGTTTTCGCTGAAGAAACAACTTATTTCATTAATGGAAACTACTTTCAGATTGTACCCGATTTTCACCAGAATTCTGGAAAGTGTCGATTTTTCTTTTCTAACGATTTGCCTGATTTCCTGCGAATTAACCGATCCTTCTTCCGGCAGAAATGATTTGAATTTTTCAATGGCTTTTGCCAAATCTTCTTCCTCAATCGGTTTCAGAAGATAATCGATGCTGTTCAGTTTAAACGCTTTCAAAGTGTATTGATCAAAAGCCGTCGTATAGATGATAAAAGCTTTGGTTGAAACTTTATCAAAAATATCAAACGATAATCCATCACCAAGAACAATGTCCGAAAAAATCAATTGTGGATGCTCATTTTGCTGAAACCAATCAACGGCTTCTTCCACAGAATTAAGGCTCGTAACTAATTCTAAATCAGCAAATAAACCTAATAATTTTTCAAGTCTTCTGACGGCTGGTTTTTCGTCTTCGATGATTATTGTTCTTATCATTTTTATAGTTTTATTTTTATAGCGCTATTTTCTGGCAATTAAAAAAATTAAGCCGCAAAAAAATATGCTGAAACTTGGTGACTTAACTGTGTAATTATTAAAGCGTCTTTGCGATAAACTATTTATACTTCTCTGTCAGCTCTTTGATTTTTTCATCCTCCCAATCTTTCCCGAAGAAAAATCCGGGACAAAAAACACCCACAGCTTGTGCTACCAATCCGATTCCCCAAAAGAATGGAACCGCCCAAATCTGCCAGCTCCAAATACTATGTTCTTCCCGGATTTCGCTCCAATTAGCAAAAATAAGAAATAGATTCACAAGAACATAGATTGTCAGATGCGTGTAAAAGCTTTTCAGACGTTTTACTTTTCTTACAGCTTCACGATATTGGATATCGTTTTTATCATTAATAATTTCCATTGCTTTGCTTTTTAATTTCATTGTTAATCATATCATTTTCCCAATCGGAATTAAAGAAAAATAACTTAACTCCTTTGATCGCCAGAATCAATCCCCAGATGATAAAAATCCAGGAAACGTGCATATCGCCAAGGTTCTGCGAAAATCCGTGCTTGAAAAATCTGATACCGTAAACCACTCCGAATACAATTGCAAAAACGATTAACCCGGAATAGAATTTTTTGATTTTTTGTACCCTTTCCACAGCCATTGCGTAACGTGGATTGTCTTTATTAATATGTTCCATTGTTATTGATTTAAAAGATTATTTCTGATTGTTCATTATTTCACGAATCTTCTTTTCTTCCCAGTTTTTACCGATGGCGAAGACGGTCATTCCGTGTGCCACAAGTCCGATTCCCCATCCTAGCATTGGCCAGTAAAACCAAATTTGTTTGGAAGAAGTCAAAAGATTGATGATAACTAAAAATGGGATGACGATACAATAAGAGATTAAGTTTCCATAGAATCCTTTCAGTTCTTTTACTCTTTTTACCGCTCTTTCGTAAGCGACATTTTCTGTGGTTTCTGATGTATAAGTTGTCATTGTTTGAGAATTTTTTTCGATTAATATTGGTATTTTGACTTTAAAGGTCTGTTCTGATTTTTCTATGAATACATTTTCTTTAGTAAGCAATGCATAACGCTGAACGATGTTTGCCAAACCGATTCCTGCACTTTCTTTCAACTGTTCTCTTACCTGGAGATTATTCTCTATACAGAGGAATTTTCCTTCCGTAAAGATTCTGATGTTCAAAGGTTTTGATGAGGTTGCGAAATTATGCTTGATGCAGTTTTCTAATAATAATTGCAGAGAAAGTGGAACCACGAATTTTTGTAAATCATCATTATTAACTTCAAAAATAAAATTCACACTGTCTTCAAATCTGGTTTTCAAAAGATTACAGTAGATTTTAGCAAATTCTATCTCATCCTCCACTTTGACCATTTCTTTATCTTTCTGTTCCAGAACGTAACGGTAAATCTTCGACATCGATGTGGTGAATTTCTGTGCCTGTTCCGGATTTTCATCAATCAAAGCGGTTAAGACATTAAGTGAATTGAAAAGAAAATGCGGATCCAATTGATTCTTCAAAGATTCGAATTGGGCGTTGGCAGATTTTGCAATCAGTTTCTGTTCTACAACTTCTTGTTTGGTGTTCTTTTTTAGTTCCTCCATAAAGCCTTTGGCGTGGAGAAAAGCTGAAATCATCAAGGCAAAATTGACAAAAAACCAATTGGTAAAATTATATTTTCCTGAGAAGAATTCTTCTTGAGTAGAAACCTTCTGAATAATCACAAAATTGATATAATTACAAAAATAAACGACCACAAAGTTGACAATGATGGTTGCTACGATTCCTAAAATGGTTCTAAGTCTGGTCTGTTCCGTCCATGAAAATTTTTTGTTGAGGAAATCATTTAAAAAACCATTACTTAAGCCTAATCCAAAAGCATACATTCCTGAAATAAGCAAGTTATAACCAAAGCTTTCTAAAGTTTTCTCATCAGAGAAAAAAGTGAAGAAAAAAATGGACGAGCCAAGTGTAATCCAGGTGAGCGTTATCAATGGTTTCTTATTCATATTCTAATTTCTTGGTTCAAAATTATTTCAATACTAGAAGTTAAGCAATTAATATTGACCGAACTGTATAAAAATCCGACTGAATTGTAAAAATTGTCATTTTGGATAAAATAAAAAGGAACACTATTTGCTTTTGAGAATTGAAATTAATTATTAGTATGAAGAGAAATATCGAAATCATATTTGCGGGATTATTCGGAACAGCAGCTGTTCTGAGCGCCATTGCGGTAAGAAAATATTTAAAAAACAGACTTTATAACAGCGATTATTCTGACCATCATTTGCTATTCAGCTCTCCGAGAAAACCTTACGCAGGATCCGGTGATGGTATAGAATTAGAAGCTTTTTTATAATATAAAGCTATTTAATTATACATAATTCCGGTTCTTATGAGCCGGATTTTTTTTGTGGAAAACTTTCCGGAATTTTAAGATATTTTTCATTTTTCAAGTGATAATTTTGAAACAATAATTCCAATCAATTTTATCGCAAAGGCGGAAAGTTTATTTCCTTATTAACTTCTTTAAGACGCAAAGTTTTGCGACTTAAAACAGATTTTTAATCATTTTTCTTTGTGCCTTTGCATTAATTTTCTCAACTTATGTCAGATTTAGTTCCAAAAGGTCAGGGTGCGCAACGCAACGTCATCAACCGGTTCGACAGATATACGTTCGAGCCGGAAGATTATGAATTGGAAAAAATCAAGACTCAGGTGACAGAAGTTTTTCCGAAGACAATTATCAATGTTGTCAAGAGTCCGGATTTGCCCATGGATTATTCGATGAATCCATATCAGGGTTGTGAACACGGTTGCTCGTATTGTTTTGCAAGACCTACTCACGAATTTTGGGGTTACAGCGCAGGAATTGATTTTGAAAGAAAATTAATGGTCAAGAAAAATGCGCCGGAACTTTTGGAAAAAACTTTTCAGAAGAAATCTTACATTCCGAAACCAATTATGCTTTCCGGGAATACTGATTGCTACCAACCCATTGAAAGACAATTCGAAATTACCAGAAAACTGCTTCAGGTTTGTTTGGATTACAGACATCCGGTTTCCATCATCACCAAAAACGCTTTGATTTTGAGAGATCTGGATATTCTTGAAAAAATGGCGGAGAAAAACCTGATTTCGGTTAATATGAGCATTCCGACACTTAATGAAGATTTGAGACGTGTGATGGAACCAAGGACTTCGACAGCCAAAAACAAACTGAAAGCGATTGAAGTTTTATCCGGGAAAAATATTCCTGTGAATGTGATGATTGCGCCTGTGATTCCTGCTTTGACAAGTGAAGAAAGCCTTTTTATAATGAAATCTGTTTCCGACGCCGGCGCAAGAAGCTGTGGTTACACTTTGGTCAGACTAAATGACACTGTTGAACCCGTTTTCGTCCAATGGCTGGAAGCACATTTTCCCGACAGAAAAGACAAAGTCCTGAATCTCATCCGCTCAATGCGTGGTGGAAATCTTGGTGAAAAGCGTTTTTTCCAACGTTATCAAGGAGAAGGCAATATTGCAGAAATGATTCATAAAACCTTTGAAATCGGGAAGAAGAAGTTTTTTAATAATCGTGAAAGAGTAATTCTCACAACCGAGCATTTTACAGGAAGCAGAACACAGCAATTGCGATTGTTTTAGTTTTTATCGCAAAGTCACAAATTATTCTTAATTGCAATTCGTTAAGAGTCGCAAAATTAAAATCACAATATAACCTTGCGACTTAAAATCGATAGTGTGTCTATAATTTTCCGCCTTTGCGATAAAATAAAACAAGTCTTTTAATTAAATTTGCAAACTGATTTATTTCTCAGTAATTTTCCCAAATGAAGCAATATTCCGCAAAACGCAGCATCCAGATTCTCGCACATATTCTTGAACAGTACGGCATCGATAAAATCATCATTTCTCCAGGCTCTAGAAACGCACCTTTGGCGATTCATTTTTCCGAGATTGATGCGTTCCAGTGTTACAGTATTGTGGACGAAAGAGCGGCGGCTTTTGTAGGTTTGGGAATTTCAAAATCAATTAAAAAACCCGTAGCCATCACTTGTACAAGCGGTTCTGCTGCAGCTAATTATTATCCGGCGGTGGTGGAAGCGTTTTATCAGAATGTACCGCTTTTGGTTTTGACAGCAGACCGGCCTGCGGATTTTGTTGATATTTTTGATGGACAGACGATTCGTCAGAAGAATATTTTCCAGCAGCATTCTTACGGCGATTTCGAATTGCTGGAAGATGAAAAAGACCGCGCTGATGATTATAATTTCGAAACAATCAAAAAAGCAGTTGAATTGTGCATCGAAAAAAGCGGGCCGGTTCATATCAACATTCCTTTGACAGAACCACTTTACAACTTGCTGGACGAGTTACCTGTAATGCCGGCTGTCGAGAAAACAATTCAGAAAAAGAATTACGAAGTTCCATCAAATCTGATAGCAGATTGGAATACTTCCAAGAGAATTATGATTTTGGCAGGAACATTGTCTCCAAATCCGGAATTGGAAGCTCAACTATCTCAATTAGTTAAAAATCATACTGTTGTGGTTTTGACAGAAATGAATTCCAATCTTCATCACGATAAGTTTTTTGCTCATATCGATCGTTACATTACCGATTTTTCTGAAGAAGATTATCACACTTATGCGCCGGATTTGTTGATTACAATCGGGCAAAATGTTGTTTCTAAAAGAGTGAAGCAATTCCTAAGAAAAGCAAAACCAAAGCAACATTGGCATATTGATGAATATTGGCAGCCCGATACATATTTTGTTCTAAGTCAAAAAATTGAAACAAAACCAGAAGTTTTCTTTTCCAAATTATTGAAATCAATTAATCTGGAACCAAGAGCTTATTTCAATCTTTGGGACGTTCTAAAAGATAAAAAAGATGCAAAGCACGAGGAATATCTCAACAAAGCACCATTTTCGGATTTTTATCTTTTCAATCAATTATCCAATCAAGTTCCTGAAAATTACCGAATTCACTTTTCCAATTCTTCGGCAATCCGATATGCACAATTATTTGAATATCAGAAATATGATGTGTATTGCAACCGAGGAACTAGTGGTATCGACGGCTGTACTTCTACCGCAATGGGATTTGCAATGATGGAAGATGAACCAACCATTTTAATTACCGGTGATTTGTCGTTTTTCTATGATATCAATGGACTTTGGAATCAGTACATTCCACCTTATACGAGAATTGTGATTTTCAATAATGGGGAAGGGAATATTTTCAAAATCATTCCCGGACCAAGCGGAACGAATGCTTTGGATGAGTTCATTGCAACACAGCATCACAGAAATGCGGAATTATTAGCAAAGAATTTCGGATTTGAATATACACGAGTTGAAGATGAAATCTCTCTTGACCGAGTTTTACCTAATTATTTCAAGCCGGATGTGAAACCGAAAATTTTGGAAGTTATGACTTCTGAATGTGATAATGCGGGTGTTCTGAAACAGTATTTTGAAGCGTTGAAGTAAGCGAAACTCAGTATGAAAAATCTATTTCTTTGCTTTGCTCTTCTTTCAGTTGTTTGTTTTAAAAATGAACATGATTTAAAATGTAAAGATTTTCATATTGGTAAGTTTGAACTCGTTAGTAAATTTGATAACAGAAAATATATTTTAGATAGAAAACAAAATTCTCAATCTGAGGAAACCTTCGATTTAAAAACAGGTAAAAAAATAGGAAATAAAAGGATTTACAATCTAAAATGGATAAATGATTGTGAATATATTTTATTAATAGATACTCTAAAGAGTAAATTTGATGAAGCTGATATTTACATTAATTCTAATGGTGGTTTGAAATGTAGAATTTTTAAAATCAAAAATAACTCTGCAACAATTACAACTACTTTTGAAGATAATTCCGTTGAATCAGTAATCTCTAAAATAAATTAAAACTCCAAATCCGATTCCTCTTTCGGAAGATTAATGATTTTTTCAATCGGATAAACGAACATATCATCGAAATCATTCAAAGCATTGATCAACTGAAAATGTGTGAATTCTTTGATATTATCTAAAGTGACATCAGTTTCTTTGATTTCTTTTAAATGTAAAAGATTTTGCCTCATTACGCCATTCAGCAGATAACTTTTCGGTGTGAACCAAGTCTTATCTTTAAGGAATAAAAGATTGGAATATGAAGTGTCTGTAATCTGATTATTTTTCACAATAATGACTTCATCTGCGTGACTTTTATCTTTCAGTTTTTGTAATTGAACCCTGTCAGCAGACTTAAAGCTATAGTCGATTTCATTATCAATAACTAATTCGAAATCACCTAATTCTGAAATCGCATAAGGAATGATTTGTGTTTTGAAATTGTTTTCCAGATCATATTCGATCCGGAATTTATAAAGTCCATCTTCATCATGTTCAAGATTTAAGAATAAATTATAAATATCGATCTTACATACTTTTCCGAAATTCGAAAAAGTGTCGTTCATTCTTTTCTGATGAAGTTCTTTCAGGAAAATTTTTTGGTCTTCAACTTTGATACTTTCAATAAATCGGGACATAAATTTTGTTTTTCATTTCTTCGTATTCGCTGATAAGGTCACTTTGATGGGTAATTCCACCTCCGCTTTTGAAAAACAGTTGGTCGTTCTCTTTTTCAATAAAACGTATCATTACACAGGAATCCAGATTTTTGCCGTCAAAATAACCTGCAATTCCTGTATAAAATCCTCTTTCATATTGTTCAGCTTCCAAAATGATTTCCAAAGTTTTGGGCTTTGGCGCGCCTAAAATAGAACCTGCGGGCAACAACTTTTGAAGAATTGTTCCAATTTTATTGTTGAATTCCGGTTTGATTTCGCCTTCTATTTCCGAACTCATTGCCAGAAGATTTTTCTGTTTGGTTTTGATATAATCGATTCTTTGAAACTCTTTAACCTGAACATTGTCCGCAACCATACTCAAATCATTTCTCAACAAATCGACAACTGTATAATGTTCCGCTTTTTCCTTCGGGTCGTTTCTCAGTATGTTTTCTGCATCATCAATTTCCGCATCGATTGTTCCTTTCATAGGATGCGTAAAAATCTTGTTATCAACAATTTCCACAAATGTTTCCGGCGAAAAAAACACAAATTCATCCGGAACCAAAGCTTTATACTTTGCTTTTGATAATCGGAAAATAGCTTCTAAGCTAAGATTGGTTTCGATTTTCGTTTTAGTTGTATAATTCGTCAAATAAGAATTTCCTTTTCTGATATTTTCCTGAACCCGATCAAATCCTTTTTTATAATCTTCTAATGTTTCCGGAAATGATTTCCACACAAAATCCGGAATTGTCGCGTGTTGATAATTGACGTTTGTAATATTCGGAAAATCAATCAACAAAGCTTCATTCTCAATTTCGCTTTTTGTAAAGATTCTGACCTCATTCATCAAAAAATTAATCAGAAAAAAGAAGGGTTCTTTTCTCTCTGATAATTCGTCCATCTTTTGAAACTGCGGATTCTGAAACATAAAAACAAAAATAGGAATTTGTATCGCAAAGGCGCAATTTAATAATCTAATACAATTGATAAGTCGCAAAGTTCCCAATATTGGATGTTTTTGTGCCTTAAAAAGATTAGATAAATAATTTTGTGCCTTTGCGATATATTTCCAAAACAATAATGGCTACTTTTGCAAAAAAGTTTGAGGAATGACGACGCAAAAACCGGAAATTGGAAAAATACTTACAGAAGCCTATCAATATTGGGTGAGGACTTTGCCGTTTCAGCTGTTGTTTACGGTGATCTATTTTTCTGTGATTATGTTTGCCGGTGCTTATGCGTTCCGATACTACGGGCTTTTTGAGCAAGTAAATCAGTTCTCACAGCTGATGTATTCTGATTTTCCAGCTTTTATAAAAAAGTACGAGGAACTGATGAAAACCGAAAACGCTATGTATTTTACAATGGCTATTCTCGTCATCAAATCTGTAATTTTCCCTTTGAATATAGGCTTTCTCAAAATCTACAGGAAACTGGATATCGGCGAACCTGTTGCAATGTCGGATTTGTTTGCTGGATTCCAAGGCCACTATTTCTTTTTATTTTTGATTTACTCGCTTTTCTGGAATATTCTTAACAGCTATATTCTGATTATTCCGCCGTTGAGCCTATTTTGGATGGGAATGGTGTTGTTTGTTCCGGTTTTGGTTTTTTATAAGAATTACAATTTTTTCCAAGCTTTCAGGATCAGTGTTCAGGTTTTTCAGAAAAATATTATTGTGGTTTTGCTGGCTTGTTTGGTTTCTATATTGGTTTCTTATTGTGGACTTGTCATTTTCTTTTTTGGAATCTTCGTGACATTTCCGTTTTGGAATGCCGTAATTTATGTTCTTTACAAACACTTGATTGCTGATTTTCAGGAATAATTTTTCCTGAGTTCATCCATTTCAAAAAATTTTTGTGTAGATTTGAGTATCAACTACAAAAATAAACTCAATGGAAAATTTTAATGAATTTGAAATGACTGGCAAAGTTCCTAACCGGGACTCTGGAAGTATCATCTCCCACGCTTTCGAGATTTATAAAAGTACATTTGTATATCCTTTGATAGCCGGGATCATATTTTTTATCGGCATGTCGGTTTTATTTTCAATTACAGGACTTTGGGCAGCTATGATGGATATGAGTCAAAACTCTCGCTCTATAGGCGGATATGATGCAGATATGTATAAAGATCTTTATAGAGGAACGCCTTTTCTCACTTTTGCCGGAGGTGCTTCATTGTTTAATATTCTTTTGTTTTCACCTTTAGTGGTTGGAACTATTTTTGTGGCGCATAAGAAAAACCTCAACCAGCAGATTCAATTTTCTGATTTGTTTATCGGATTTAAACAAAACTTTTTGAACGTTGCTTTATATGGATTAATTTTTGCCATTGCTGCCGGTATTTCTTCTTGGTTATTTTATATACCTGCCATTTTTATAATGCCTTTTCTATTTCTTGGCTTTCCTTTTTTATTGTTTCAAAATGCTTCTGCTTTTGAAGCCCTAAAAAAATCAATAGATATTGCTAAAAACAATTACGGCGATCTATTATTAATCAATCTACTAGCCTATCTATGTTCTGCTTTGGGCGTAGTTGCTTGTTGTATTGGTATAATATTTACTTATATGTTTTATTATTCTACAATGTATTCGGCATATTGTGCCTATGTTGCATTGCCAAGAGAAATTGAACAATAATTAATCAAAATAAACTATGTCAGATTCCGGTAAACCAATAGATTCTGTTGTTATCAAACAGGTCGCATTAATTCTTCTTATTTGTGTTTTTGTTGGATTAATTTGCTGGAATCTGGCATTATTCATTCCTTCATTCCTCGGAGCAATTACACTTTACATCATCTGCAGAAAGTATAATTTCTACCTGATCGAAGAGAAAAACTGGAAGCCTTGGTTATCCGCAACCGTTTTGATGCTCGCTTCCTTGATTATTCTCATTTTACCTGTCTATTTCACTGTTGATCAATTGGTTTCCAAACTAGGAAATGCACAGGTTTATATGCAGAAATTTAATATTTTTCTGGAGAAAATACATCAGTTTATTTTTCAGAAAGTTGGGTTTGACATTCTCAGCAAAGAGAACATTGCTAAGGTTACCAACTTTGCCGGAACCTTTTCTACAAAAGCTCTGAGTACAACGGTTAATACTTTTACAGTTGTCATATCGATGTATTTTGTGCTGTATTTTATGTTTGTAAAAGCCAGATTATTTGAAAGAATGGCAGCGAGAGCCATGCCTTTTAAAAGGGCTAACACACAAATGCTGGGCGATAAGTTTGTAAAGCTTGTCATGGCAAATGCCATTGGTATTCCTGTTGTAGCGCTAGGACAAGGTATTGTTGCTTTGATTGGTTATTATATTTTCGGAGCGCCAAGCCCGATGCTTTTATTTGCATTAACCGCATTAGCATCAATGTTGCCAGTCGTTGGTGCAGCAATAGTTTATCTTCCTGTCGGAATTTTCATGATTGCAGAAGGACAAACCGGGGCAGGTGTTGGAATATTGATTTACGGATTGGTGATTGTCGGCTTAACGGATAATCTATTGAGATTTACATTACTGAAACGACTGGAAGATATCCATCCTTTGATTACCGTTTTTGGAATTATTATGGGTATGAATATTTTCGGATTTATGGGATTGATTTTCGGTCCGATCCTGATGTCGATTACAGTATTGCTAATTCAGGTTTACCGCGATGAATTTTCTGAAGACGACACACCACCGCCTCTGAAACTCCCTGCAGATGATGATGAGCTTGAGAATAAAACAGATCTTATTATTTAAAAAATGGAAGGGATTAATCCGCAAATACTGAAAGAAATTTGTGAAGTCAAAATGCCTTTCGGAAAATATAAAGAAACAATTTTGGCAGATCTGCCAATTTCTTATCTCGAATGGTTTATGAGAAATGGTGGCTTTCCACAAGGAAAATTGGGGATGCAACTCTCAACAATCTACGAGATCAAACTGAATGGTTTGATGGATTTACTCATTCCGATTCGTGGAAAAGTGGAATTTCAAAAATCTAAAACGAAGAATTATAAATTTTAAATTAAAAAAGTTGGAAATTGTTTTCCAACTTTTTGTTTATCCTTTCAAAGCAGCAATCTCATCACGCAATTTGGCGGCTTTTATAAAATCAAGATTCTTAGCTGCGGTTTCCATTTCTTTTTGTTTTTGAGCCACGATTTTTTCAATATCTTCACTTCCGTAATTAGCTTTTGTTTCAGCAACTTCCAGGAGAATCTCTTTGTGTGTATATTTTTCGTCTGGAAAATCTTTGCTTCTGCCGACCAGATTTTCACTGATTTTTTTGTTCAATGCCTGTGGAACCTTGCCGTGTTCTTCATTATATCTCATCTGCTTTTCACGACGATAATTAGTCTCATCGATAGTCGCCTGCATAGATTTTGTGATTTTATCAGCATACATTATTGCACGTCCATTCAGATTCCTGGCTGCTCTACCAACTGTTTGGATCATTGATCTTCTGGAACGTAACATCCCTTCTTTATCAGCATCCAAAATGGCAACCAATGAAACTTCCGGCAAATCCAATCCTTCTCTTAAAAGATTAACCCCAACCAAAACATCAAATAATCCCAAACGCAAATCCTGCATGATCTGGATTCTTTCCAAAGTCTCCACATCAGAATGGATGTATCTTGTTCTGATTCCAACTTTAGTAAAATATTTCGTAAGCTCTTCCGCCATTTTTTTGGTCAAAGTCGTAACCAAAACTCTCTCGTCCAATTCTACTCTTTTGTGTATTTCTTCAATTAAATCATCAATTTGATTCATTGTCGGACGAACTTCGATGATCGGATCCAAAAGTCCTGTTGGACGAATGATTTGTTCGATGTAAGTTCCTCCTGTTTTTTCCAGTTCATAATCTGCAGGTGTCGCCGAAACATAGATGACCTGATTCTGCATATCTTCAAATTCATTGAATTTCAAAGGTCTGTTGTCCATAGCCGCAGGTAATCGGAACCCGTGCTCCACCAGAACTTCTTTTCGGCTTCTGTCTCCGCCGTACATCGCATGAACCTGAGGAATGGTGACGTGGCTTTCGTCAATCACCATCAAGAAGTCTTTCGGGAAATAGTCCAAAAGACAGAATGGCCTTGTTCCTGGCAAACGCCCATCCATATAACGGGAATAATTCTCAATTCCTGAACAATAACCCAATTCCCGAATCATTTCCAAATCCAGTTCTGTTCTTTCTTCCAAACGTTTGGCTTCCAAAGGTTTTTCGATTTCTCTAAAGAAATCAACCTGTTTTACCAGGTCATCCTGAATCTGACGGATTGCACTTTGCATCGTTTCAGGCGTCGTTACAAAAAGATTGGCAGGATAAATATTAATTAAGTCAAAATTTGAAATCACATTTCCGGAAACAGGATCAAAGCTCTGAATCTTCTCTACATCATCTCCAAAAAACTGAATCCTAATTGCTGTATCTGCATAAGCCGGGTAAATATCAATCACATCACCTTTAACACGGAATGTTCCTCTCTGAAATTCATTCAAAGCTCTGGAATACAGGGCACTAACTAATTGATGAAGTAATCTTGTCCTGGATAACTTTTCATTTTTTTCGATTGTGATTAGTGATTTATGAAATTCGGTCGGATTTCCGATACCATAGATACAGGAAACCGATGCCACAATCAAAACATCCCGTCTTCCGGAGAGCAAACTTGCAGTAGCAGACAACCTCAGTTTTTCAACTTCTTCATTGATACTCAGATCTTTTTCGATGTAAGTGTTGGTTGAGGCAATGAAAGCTTCGGGCTGATAATAATCGTAGTAACTTACAAAATACTCAACTGCATTTTCAGGAAAAAATTCCTTGAACTCCATAAAAAGCTGAGCCGCTAAAGTCTTGTTGTGTGCCAGAACCAAAGTCGGCTTTTGAACCCGCTGCACAACGTTGGCAACCGTAAAGGTCTTTCCGGAACCAGTAACACCGAGAAGTGTCTGATATTTCTCACCAATGTTGATTCCTTCTACTAATTTTTCTATCGCTTGAGGCTGATCTCCAGTTGGTTGATATTCTGATTGAAGTTTGAATTGCATCTAACAAATTTACGAAATAATATGTGGTTTTCTACAAACCAAAAACCGTGTCAAAGTTTTAAACTTCAACACGGTTCGAATTAATTATTATTCAAATTTCATGGTTATCGGCAATTGAAAAACAGTTGCAGCGGATTTTCCGTCTTCTGTTGCTGGTTTCCACACTTTATCTTGAATAACAGCTTTGAGAGCTTTAATCGCTTCATTATTAAAATTTGAATTGGGTCCGTCTGCTTTTATATTAGTCGTTTTTCCATTTTCATTGATGGAAATATACAAGTTGCTTTTCAGGGTTCCTTTTCCACTTAAAGATGATGAATCAAAGGCATTCATAAAATTCGTTCTCAATGCAGTCAATCCTTCGGGGAATTCCGCAGGAGCTAAATTTCTTGCTGGAGGTGGCGGTGGCGGAATCGGCAATTCATTTTCCTTCATCTCTGTTGGAGGTGGTGGAGGCGGAATATTTTTCTTTCCTTTGATTTTTATATTGGCTTGAGTCGCTTTTTTACTCGGAATTGTGTCAAGCTTTACAAAATTATTTGTAGTAATTTCAGGAATGTTAGATTTGACTTCAAGCTTAGCTTCCGTAGCATAAACTTTCTGTATAAACATAATACTTAATCCGGCAAAAGTAGAGACAGCAAACAGTTTTTTTGCTTTTTCGAATTTTGATTTTTTTGTGGTCATCATAATAAATCGTTTTTTGGTGTTATTGTAATTGAATTGGTGTGTCAGGTTCAGATTATGGGTTTGGAGAATTTCTGAAAGAATTAATGTCTGATAATCTTTCACATTATTTTTTTGTTGAATAATACTTTCATCAGCCAAAAACTCGTGGTTATCTGTAATTGCTTTTTTATAAAAATATAAGGTTGGATTGAACCAGGAAATAATTTTCAAAAGTTGTAAAAACAGAATATCCCAAGAATGTTTCTGAACAATATGTGTTTTCTCGTGTTGAAAAATTCGGTTATCGATTTGCCCTTTTTCGAAGTAACTTTTGTTCAGATAGATTTTGTTCCAGAAACTGAACGGAGGCAAATTTTTCTCAACTAATTTTACTTTTTGATTTTGATAATTAATCTCTTGTCCTTTCAGAGTAATAATTTTTCTAATTGAAATTACAGTTCTGATAATCAAACCAATTGATATCAAAATACAAATTGAAACAATCAAATTCATCCAATTAAAATCAGTTGCTTGAGTTGTAGTCTGAATCAATTGTTGTGTTTGGATTTCGTCAAAAATCAATTCTTTCTTCTGTTGAGAAACCGCAGGAAGATTGATTTTTACAAACGGAATTACATAAGAAAAAACCAAAGCCAACAAAAGATAAAACCTGTTGAACCGGAACATCTTTTCTTTTTGCAAAACCAAATAATAAATCCCGATCAATAATGATGAACAAAGGATTATTTTGAAAATAATGGTTAACATTTTAGTCTGTTATTTCTTTGTCAATAATGTCCCGAAGTTCTTTCAATTGCTTCTGAGACAATTTTGCATTCGAAGTGAAAAATGATGCAAACTGGCTCACAGAATTATTAAAAAAACGGTCAATCATAGAAGACATTTCTTCCTGGAAATAATCTTCTTTTTTCACTTTTGGAAAATATTCTCTTGAATTCCCATAAGTTTTGTAGCCTATCAAATCTTTGTTCTGCATTCTTTTGAGAAGTGTTGCAATAGTTGTTGCAGCAGGTTTTGGTTCCGCATATTCTTCAAGAATATCTTTCATAAACACCCTTTCTTTCTTCCAAAGAATCTCCATTAAAACAATTTCTGCATCGGTTAATTTTTGTTCTTTCATTCTACAAATATAAAATTAATTCTACAAATGTAGAATTAAAATTCAAGCTAACAAATTTTACTGGCATTATTTTTCCATTCGTTAGAGAAAATTTCTGTTATGTTAAGATCCATTATTCTGTCAGCATTTTGTTTTTCAACCATTTTAGTTTCCTGTCAGGAAAAAGAATCAATCAAAAATCTTCCGCCTGTTGAAAAGGAAAAACCAAACTCGGATTACAAACCTGCATTTGTTGGTCAAACAAGAGTAATGGGTTACAAAACACAGACAGAGTATAACGTAGACGTGATTAACAAAAGCCTCGGAAAGCCTTGGGGAATTGTACAGTTACCAAATCATAATTTCTTGGTTACAGAGAAAACAGGTTTCATAAATCTTGTTTCACCGGACGGTAAATCCGTGACAAAAATAACCGGACTCCCGAAAGTAGATAGTCGCGGACAAGGAGGACTACTTGATATTGTGATTGATCCTGATTTTGAAAATAATCAAACTATCTACTGGACATTTTCAGAACCTTATGAAAAAGGGAATCTAACGTCTGTCGGGAAAGGATTATTATCAGGAAATAAAATTGTAAATCCAATAGTAATATTCCGGGCAACGCCATCTTATGACGGACGGTTACACTACGGCAGCCGATTGGCATTTGACAAATCCGGGAATCTTTTTGTAAGCACAGGTGAAAGATCAGATCTGGAAACGCGTCCGTTGGCTCAGGATTTAAAAGCTTATTTAGGAAAAATTATTAAAATTGATAAAAATGGAAAACCGGCAGCAGGGAATCCTTTCATCGGAAATTCTAAAGCGCAGCCTGAGATCTATTCGTATGGCCATAGAAATCCGCAGGGAATTGCGATTCATCCGGAAACCGGAGAACTTTGGGAAACAGAAATGGGACCAAGAGGTGGCGACGAAATCAACCTCATCAAAGCCGGAAAAAACTACGGTTGGGCAAAGATAACTTATGGAATCGAATATTCCGGGGAAAAAATCAATAATGGATTGACGAAAAAAGAAGGCTTGGAACAACCGGTCTATTATTGGGATCCAGTAATCTCACCAAGCGGAATCACTTTCTATACCGGAAATATCCAGGAATGGAAAAACAATCTTTTTATCGCTTGTCTAAGCGGAGAAAAAATCAACAGAATCATTCTCGAAAACAACAAAGTTGTTGGTGAAGAACGACTCCTAGAAGATCAGCACGAGAGATTCCGTGATGTTTTTGACGGAAAAGACGGAAATCTGTATGCAATTACCGACAGCGGTAAATTGTATCGGATTTCTAAGAAATAAATTATTACTTCTTAATCCTGTCAGCCTTTTTAACTCCCTGAAAATCTTTCAGGTAAAAAGGTTCAAAATAAGCGACATTTTCAAAGTCCTTTTGATCAAATTTCTCAACAGATTTTTTAATCAATCCTTTTGCTGATGGATAAATATCAAACTTAAATTCTGCATTCGGAAGATTGAAAATTTCTTGTGCTTTTTTTGCACCGTCTCCGATGAATAAAACTTTCTTGTAAGTCAATTCTGAAAAAGAAGTTTCATCGAGAATCTTAGCTTCGGTTTCAGAAATCATTTCGCCGGATTTTCCATCAAAAATTGCGGTGTAAACCTCCATTCTTCTGGCATCAATCAAAGGAATGATCAATTCAAACCCTTGATTAACAAATTCTTCAACCATAGAATCCAAAGAATTAACGGCAATCAGCGGCAGCTTAAGTCCATAACAAAATCCTTTCGCAGAAGCCGCTCCAATTCTGAGTCCTGTGTAAGAACCCGGACCTTTTCCGAGAGAAATCGCATCCAGGTCTTTCAGAGAAATCTCTGCGCCTTCCAACGCCCATTCTACAAAACTATGAAGACTTTCGGATTGTTTATAATTATCGGAAACTTCCTCGCAAAGGCAAAGCAGATTTTCACCATCAGAAATGGCAACAGAACAGTTTTTGGACGAGGTTTCTATGTGAAGGATTTTCATATTGCAAATGTAAGGATTAAGGAAGAATTATTTCAGACTCACACTTTGCCGGCTCCACAATTTCCACTTTCCATTTTTCAGAATCCAAAATTCGAGGACAGACAATTTCATTTCGAATATTTCATTTTTGTAAAGTCCTTTGACAGCTATGATTCTACGAATGTTTGCGAACTTATTTTTGATTCTGAATTCTTTCAAGTCGGTTTGTTTAACCGACTGATATTTTACTTTTCCGGATTCGAAATCTTTTTTGAAATCTTCTTTATTCTGAATCCAGCCGTTAGAATGTCCAAAGGAAACATCATCAGAAAATAAATCCAAAACCTTAGAATCATTATTCTGCATCATTGAATCCAATTTTGAAACCTGGCTTAATAATGTTTTCTCTTTTTTATTTTGAGAAATTCCAAAAACAAAAGTGAAACAAAAGAACAATAAAAGAATTCTAATTATCATAACAATTAATTTCTATAAATCGTTCTCGGCTCAGCTTGCGCTTTTGGATAAATCGCAATCTCTGCAATAGAAACTCTCTCCGGAACATTGATGCAATAAGCAATCGTATCTGCAATATCTTCCGGAAGCAACGGTTCATATCCTGCATAAACTGTCGCTGCTCTTTCATCATCTCCTTTGAATCTTACTTTCGAGAAATCAGTTTCCACAGCACCTGGCTGAATATTTGTCACGCGAATTCCGAATTCCGTCAACTCAATTCTCATTCCTTCAGAGATGACATCGACTGCTTTTTTGGAAGCACAATAAACAACGCCATTAGCATAAGTTTGTCTCGCCGCTACCGAACTGATATTAATAATTTGCCCATTTCCTCTATTTTTCATCAGTTTGATAATCGGCTGAGAAACATATAATAAACCTTTTATATTCCCGTCCAACATTGCATTCCAATCGTCTATGTTTCCATCGGAAATCGGGTCGAGTCCATGAGCATTTCCTGCATTGTTGATTAAAACATCAATGTTTTTCCAATCTTCCGGAAGTGAATTAATGGCAGAAAAAACCTCATCCGAATTACGAACATCGAAGTTTAGACTAAAAATTTCGGTTTGTTGGGATAATTCAGTTTTAAGTTCTTCGAGAACGTTTTGATTTCTGCCGCATATAATCAATCTGTTTTTATGTTGTGCTAATAAAACAGCTGTCGCTTTCCCAATTCCGGAAGTGGCTCCGGTAATGAATATTGTTTTCAACTTATAATTAGATTTAATCTTACAAATTTAAGTTATATCAAAGAAAAATCCCGAATTATTCGGGATTGATTTATTTCTTATCTCGCTGAAAATCCAGGCTAACGGAATTCATACAATATCTGGTTCCGGTCGGCGGCGGTCCGTCATTGAAAACGTGTCCCAAGTGAGAATCGCAGCGTTTGCAAAGCACTTCGATACGTTCCATTCCGTGGGATGAATCCCTTTTGTAAGTCACACCGTCTTTGTCTGCTTCAAAGAAGCTCGGCCAGCCGCAAGTGCTCGCAAATTTGGAGCTTGAGCGGAATAAATGATTGCCGCAAACCGCACAATAATATTCGCCGACTTCATCAAAATCATTATATTTTCCGGTGAAAGGATATTCCGTATTGGCTTCACGAGCAATAGCATAGACTTGCGGTGAAAGGATTTTTTTCCATTCTTCATTGGAAACATTCAATTTGGTTTTATCAGTTCTTGAGTAATAAGGATTGTTGACGTGTGTGTTATCTTCCATTGTTGTTGGTTGTTGAGGTTTGGTTAAATCCACTTTTTGATGCGCACATTGTTGCAAAAATAAGCTGATTAATATTAAAAAAACTACATTTTTCATCTGCTGTTTCTATTGTTTTAAAGTTCAGATGGAACGCAAGCGTTTCATTTGTGTAAATTTACTGAATCAAACATTAGATTCCATTATCATAAGATAGTTAAACAAAGGCACTCATTCCCGTAATCGAGCGACCGACGATCAACGAGTTGATTTCTTTCGTTCCTTCGTAGGAATAAATCGCCTCCGCATCGGCAACGAATCTGGCAACATCGTGTTCTAATAAGATTCCGTTTCCGCCCATTACTTCTCTTGCCTGCGCCACCACATCACGAGTTCTCAAACTACAAAAAACTTTGGCCAAAGATGCGTGTTCGTCTTTCAAAATACCGGCATCCTGCATCTCTGACAATCTGAAAACCAAGGTTTGCATGGCAGTTAAATTGGATAACATTTCTACCAAATGTCCCTGAACTAATTGAAACGAAGCAATCGGTTTTCCGAATTGTTTCCGTTTTCTGGTGTAATCCAAAGCATTTTCGTAAGCGCCTCTAGCGCAGCCAGTCGCCATCCACGCTACACCGGCTCTTGTCATTTGAAGGACTTTTGCAGTGTCTTTGAAACTGTTGGCGTGTTCCATTTTCTGGGAATCGGCAACGAAACAATCTTTCATTGTGATGAGTCCGTTTTGCACAATTCTAAGTGCCATTTTTCCTTTGATTTTTTCGACTTCAAACCCTGGTGTGTCTTTCTCGACAATGAAACCTTTGACCTGATTATCATCTAAATCTCTCGCCCAAATGATAATCACATCCGCAAAAGTGGCGTTTCCAATCCATTTTTTCTGCCCATTCAGAACCCAGCCGCCTTCAACTTTTTTGCATGTTGTCGTCAATCCGCCAGCAGCGCCGGAACCAACTTCAGGCTCGGTCAATCCAAATGCGCCGATCAAATCGAATTGCTGCATTCCCGGGAGATATTTTTGCTTTTGCTCCTCGGAACCGCACATATAAATCGAGCCCATTGACAATCCGGACTGAACGCCGAAAAATGTTGCCAACGACGCATCAACTCTGGCAATTTCCATCGCAATGACACCTTCCATCAGGAATGGTAAATTCGGGCAGCCGTAACCTTCGTAGGTGACACCGCAGAGATTCAGTTTTTTGAATTTGGGAATCAGTTCGTGTGGGAAATCGTCTGTAAGCCAATATCTGTTGACCAGAGGTTTTGCTTCTTTCTCCATAAACTCACGAACCTGTAACTGAATTGCTCTTTGTTCATCCGTCAGTTTCATATGCAGTTCATAAAAATCGCCATTGATTGGAGGTAATTCTTTTTTCTTTCCGGAAGAATCCAGCATTTTTGTCAAGCCTTTGATTTGATTCTCATCTAATTTTGAGAATTGGTCCATTAATTTTGGAAGGTCAACTTTTTGCGAGATTTTGGAAATCTGATCTATATCGATATGTTTCAGAAGATTGAAAATTCCTTTGATTTTGGAAATAGTGGTGTTCATTGATTCCTGTTTTCTTGTAGAATGCAATTAATATTCCTAAAAATCTTTTACAAATAGCTGATGATCTAACTTTTTTCTGAAAATTAGTTTTACAAAATTCTAAAAATCAACAATTTAAAACTTAAGTTAGGTTTACAAAGTGTTTCGGATTGATTTGCAAAATAGCTTTCATCTTAATTATCAATTTTGAGTCAGACAGAAACAAAAGAAACTCTTAACCAATCTTTTGGAACATCATACGATTGCAGCCCGAGCTGAGTGGAGCTCATTTTTTTGCTTGGCAAAAGCTTGGACAAAAATAGCGGGAACGGAGCGCGGAAATAGCTGCCCCATATAAAAATATTAATTTCAAAATATGTATTATGAAAACTAAAATCTTATCAATCTGTTTACTTGCTTTGACTTTGTTCGCCTGTAAAAAGTCAGAAAGAGTTGAATCTGCTTATGCATCGGCAGATTATGCAATTGACAGCGCATCAGTTTCCGACAGTATTTCTATGGCTGCCACGCAAAATGTAAAAGACCGGCAATTTGTGAGAACCGCAGAAGTGGATATGGAAGTGAAGGATGTTTATGATACGACAACCTCGATTGAGAAGCAGCTTCAATCACTGGGCGGATTTGTGACCAAGAGCAGAATGGAGACGCAGACTTTGTCAGAAGATACTTACAATACATCGGATGAATCGGCGATATTGATTAGAAAATTTCAGAATCAGAATAGGATGCAAGTTAGAGTTCCTACTCAGAAATTAGGCGAATTTTTGGATTTTATTAATGACAAAAAAGTGTTTCTTAATTCCAGAATTATCTCTGCGGAAGATGTTTCTGCGGGAATCCGTTTAGCGAAATTGGAATCTGAAAGACAAGCTAAAACTCAATCCAATATTTCTCAATTGAAAGCCGGAAAAGACAAAGTCAAACTGGACGACAACAATATGTCCGAAGCCAATATGCAGAAATATTCTGACGAAATTCTTGCAGATAATCTAAAATTTTCCACTGTTGATATTTTCATCAAAGAACCAAAAACGAGTGTTGCGAAAATCCCTATCATCAATACCAAAAATATTGATAATGAATACAAATACAATTTCTTGTACGATGTGAAAAATGCTTTCGTGGAAGGATTCTATTTGATTGAGCAATTATTTGTTTTTGTGATTTCTATCTGGCCGATTGTTTTAATTGGCGGATTGGTATTTTACTTTTTGAGAAGAAAAAAAGCGCTTGTGAAAACTGAGAAATAGTTTTTTGAACCACAAAAGACACAAAAAATTTACTAATTTTTTAACACAAAGGTCACAAGGTTTTTTTTGATATTCGAATATTTTTAAGGTCACAAAGATTTGACTTCGTCAAATGATAATTGTGTGCTTTGTGAAAATCTTTGTGCCTTTTGTGGTTCATTTATTTTACATTTCATAATTTTGCAAAACGATGTTGAGAAAGTTTCAATTGATATTAATGATTTTCTGTTTGGGAATTTTTGTATTTCCGAAGCAGAACTTTAATGCTCAAGTTGCTCAGATTTCTTGTTGCGAAGCTCAGAAAGACACTTCTGACTGTTGCAAAAAGGATGAGAAAAAATCAGATTCTTGTCATCACGATTCCAAAAAAGAAAAAGACTGCAAAGACAATTGCACCACTTGCAAAACCTGCAGTTCGGGATTTGTTTTTTCTGTTGTTTTGAATAATTTAGACAACAAACTGAAAACACCGTTTTTCACAATCAACAATCAATTTTCTTACTATTCACAATCGCCTTTAGCAAGGTCTTTCAATATCTGGCAACCGCCTAAACTTGGTTAATTTTTTTATTTAAATGGCTTCGACAGGCCCAGCCTGACGAGTTTGAAGAATAAACAGTTAGTATTAGAAATGTCACTCTGAGCGAAGTCGAAGAGTCTTTATTACAAAACAATTAAAATTAATCAAAATGAATACAATCATAAAATCAGGAATTTTATTCCTTTCAATATTTTTATTCTCCAATTTTTCTGCTCAAACCAAATCCTTCAAAGCCAGAGTAGAAGGCAACTGTGGAATGTGCAAAGAACGCATCGAAACGGCTGCTAAGTCTGACAAAAACGTAAAATCAGCCGACTGGAGTATGAGCAAAAAAGTCCTGACTGTGAGTTATGACGCTTCCAAAACGGACAAAAAATCTATCCTGAAAAGCGTAGCCGACGTTGGCCACGACAACGAAATGTTCCGTGCTTCTGACAAAGTCTATGACGATTTAGACGCTTGCTGCCAATACGACCGTCCGGACAACAGCAAAAAAATGACGAAAAACGCTGATACAAAACAAGTCTGCGAGCTTAAGTAATTAATTTAAATTTTTGACGATGAATTATTTAAGTAGAAAACTTATGTTTTCTGTGCTGCTCGTTTGTTCCGTATTGTCTTTTGCACAAACCGTTACAGAACAATTTTTGGTAAAAGGAAATTGCGGACAATGTAAAGCAAGAATAGAAAAAGCAGCCTTGAAAGCCGGCGCAACAACCGCCAACTGGACAGCCAGTAATCAGACATTGACAATGACACTTGACGAATCGAAAGTCAAATGTGATGATATACTGAAACAAATCGCTGAAGTTGGTCACGATAATGAGAAATTCAAAGCACCTGAAGAAGCTTATAAAAATCTGCCTGCTTGCTGTCTCTACACGAGAGGTTCTGATTTTGAAAAACCGAATGACACACTTGAACATCACTCAGATTCTGATGCGAAAACGAACCAGATTGAAGGTGTAAAACTGTCGAGGGAAAAAGAAGCGACTGCTATCAGCAAAAAAGAAGCAGGATTGATTTTCAATATCAGTTCCAAAGAATTACTGAAAGCCGCTTGCTGCAACCTTTCCGAAAGCTTCGAAACCAACGCAACTGTTGATGTGTCATTCAGCAATGCGGTTACAGGGACCAAGCAATTGAAAATGCTTGGACTTGACCAGAAATATACGCTTCTGACCAAAGAACAATTACCGGAAATCCGTGGATTGGCTTCGCCTTATGGACTGAATTTCATTCCCGGAAAATGGATTGGCGGAATCCAGTTGACAAAAGGAGGAAGCACGGTTGTAAACGGCTACGAAAGTATCACAGGACAAATCAATACGGAACTTTTGAAAACGAAAGATGATGCTAAAAAAGCTGAAACGGAAATCAATTTGTTTTCTGATAACAACGGACGAGTTGAAGCCAATGTAACGAGTACCTCTCCTATTTCAGAAAAATGGACTCAGAGTGTTTTGTTACACGGCAACGGAACGTTTGGCGATACGGATATGAATGATGACGGTTTTCTTGACCGTCCAAAAGGAAATCAGTTAAACGTAGCTTATCTTTTGAATTACAATGATTTGCAAGGTTCAGGATTTGGTTCGCACTTCGGAATTAATTACTTGAAAGATGAAAGGACGGCCGGACAAATAGGATACAATAAAAGGATTTCGCAGAAGGATCAATCGCTTTATGGCGTTGGGATTGATATTTCAAGATTCCAGGTTTGGAACAAAACGGGTTATGTTTTCAAAGGGAAACCTTACCAAAGTTTGGGTTGGATGAATCAATTGACTTATCATCAGCAAGATAGCTTTTTCGGATTGAGGAATTATTTTGGAAAAGAAACTTCTTACTATTCTAATTTGATTTTCGAAAGCATCATTGGAAATACAAACAACAAGTATAAAGTTGGCGCAAGTTTCCTTTATGACAAATACGATGAAGATTATCTTTTGGACAATTACAAAAGAACGGAAACCGTTCCTGGGTTGTTTGCAGAATATACTTTGACAGGCGAAAAATTCACTTTGGTAACAGGTGCTCGTGTTGATTTTCACAATCTTGCGGGAACGCAGTTTACACCAAGAATGAATTTCAAATATGATTTGACGCCAAAAACGATTTTCAGAATTTCGGCGGGAAGAGGTTTCCGAACTGCGAATATCTTTGCAGAAAGCCAGTCTTATTTTGCATCCAACCGACAAATCCAAATCATCAATAATGGTGGCGAAATCTATGGTTTAAAGCCGGAAATTGCTTGGAATTATGGTGTGAGTCTTCAGCAGGAATTCAAATTGTTTGGAAGAAAGTCGACCGTTTTGGCTGATTTTTTCAGAACAGATTTCCAAAATCAGGTCGTGACAGATTTGGATGAATCTGCACAGAAAATTTTGTTTTATAATCTTGAGGGAAAATCTTTTGCCAACAGTTTCCAGACACAATGGGATTTTCAGCCTGTGAAAAATCTGGAATTCCGAGTGGCTTACAAATATTATGATGTCGCTTTGGATTACTTGAGCGGACTGAAAAAAGTACCGTTTATGGCTAAACATCGTGGATTTGCTAATCTAGCTTATTCAACTAATAAAACTGAAAAAGGCAGATTTTGGAGTTTTGATACAACTTTAAATTTAGTTGGAAAACAAAGACTTCCGAACACCAGATCGAATCCGGCAGAATTCCAGATTGGAGATTATTCGCCAAGTTATTCTACTTTGAATGCTCAGATTTCCAGAAATTTTTCAGAGAAAATCCGAGTTTATTTGGGTGGAGAGAATCTGACCGGTTATCAGCAAAAAGTGGCGATTCTGGATGCTGGAAATCCGTTTGGAAATTACTTTGATGGCGGAATGGTTTATGCGCCGATTATGAAACAGAATTTCTACATTGGTGTAGATTTTAAGTTTTAGATCAGACGATTTTTAATAACCCTTTCAGAGTTAAAAAACTCTGAAAGGGTTTTAATTATCTGTATTATAAAATTCATTCATCAATTGATTAGCTTTTCCAAAGTCATTTTCCGAGACCTTTAATTGAACGCCACCACTTGTTGTATTAAAAAGATTATAAGTATTTGCCAGGACATTTCCGAAAACAAATGCTTCGATTTCATTCGTTTCTAAGAAAATTCTTAGCATTTCCGCTTCAATTTCTGTATTGAAAATCTTGAGTGTAATTAATTCCATAATCTAAATTTTTTGTCGAAGAATTTCCCGATTGATCTGATTGATCAATTCCGGACCTTCGTAGATGAATCCAGTATAAAGCTGAACAAGACTTGCGCCAGCTTCCAGTTTTTCCAAAGCATCATGCGCTGTATGAATTCCGCCAACACCGATGATTGGAAAAGCTTTTCCACTTTTTTCGGATAAAAATCTAATGACTTCTGTTGAACGTTTTGTCAAAGGTTTTCCGGATAATCCGCCCATTTCGGATTTATTTTCTGAAATTAAATTGTCTCGCGACAACGTCGTATTGGTTGCAATTACACCAGCAATCTGTGTTTCTTTAACGATATCAATAATATCCAAAAGCTGTTCATCTGTCAAATCTGGCGCGATTTTCAAGAGAATTGGCTTTTGTTTGGGCTTTTCAAGATTGAGGCTTTGCAGCGTTGACAGCAATTCCGTCAGCGGTTTTTTATCCTGAAGTTCACGGAGATTTGGTGTGTTTGGCGAGCTGACATTCACGACGAAATAATCCACGTAAGGAAATAATTTCTCGAAACAGATCTTGTAATCATTCACGGCTTCTTCGTTCGGTGTGGCTTTATTTTTTCCAATATTTCCGCCTATCAGAACCTTTTTATTTTTCTTTAATCTTTCGATTGCTTCGTCAACACCACCATTATTGAAGCCCATTCTGTTGATAATTGCAGAATCTTCCCTTAACCTGAATAATCTTTTTTTATCATTTCCAGCTTGAGGTTTCGGTGTCAAAGTTCCAATTTCTATGAACCCGAATCCCAAGTCAGACAATTCGTTAAACAATTTTGCATCTTTATCAAAACCCGCGGCTAATCCAATGGGATTTTTGAATTTCAATCCAAAAACTTCACGTTCAAGACGTCGATCTTCAATTGGTTTTGGTAGAAATAATTTGGCAAGGAATCCGAAATTCTTAAGAAAAGAAAATGTAAAATGATGAACTTCTTCGGGGTCGAATTTGAAAAGAAGCGGGCGAATGAGGCTTTTATACATCGGAGAAAAGTTTTACAAATTTACGTTTTTGTGAGGAAAATGGCTTTATAAAAAATCAGTTAAATGAGAGTTAAACACAAAGGCACAAAGTTTAATCTTGAATATCTTGTGTTTATAAGGCACTCGTATTTAAAATCTTCGATTTTCTTCGTGCCCCAAAACAATTATAGTGAAATAGATTTTTGTGCCTTTGTGTTTGATATTCTAAGAATTCAGAAAAAATGATCCAAAATCTATATCTTTACTTGGATTTTATCTCAAGCTTTAAATGATTTCAACTGCTTTTTACAGAAGTTTAATTTATATATTTTTCCTCTTTTTTCTGCCTTTCAGGACTTTTGCAATGACACCAAAAGATTGCGAAAAAATGATTATTAAAGGTGTAGAAGCAATGAATAAAAAGGATTTTACAAAATCTCTGCAAATCCTGACCAAAACTCGGAAAATTGCTCAGGACAACCATTGGTATCGCGAAGAATTCTTATCTACGAATAATATTGGTGCCAATTATTATATGATGCTGGATTATGGCGAAGCACTTAATAATTATCTGGATGCTTACAAAATTGCTGTTGCCCATCTGGATGAAAAATCGGAAATGACAGTTCTCAATAACATTGCGATTCTCTATTCCCGGGATAACAAAATCGATAAAGCCAAAGATTATTTTTCAAAAGCTTATGAACTCGCAGGAAAAGTTAACAATAACACTTCCAAGGGTTTATATGCAATAAACCTGACGATTGTTTACAACGAAAAAGGCGATCACAAAACAGCAAAAAAATACATTGATGAAGCGCTGAAGTTAACTGCGGATTCACCATATTATCTGCTGGCAAAGTCTACTGATATGGAAACGCTTGTTAACCTCAAACAATATGATGAAGCTGAAAAACTGGCTAATGAACTGCTTCCGAAGCTGAATGGAGTAGAATATGCTGAGCATAAAACACAGGTTTTCTATAATCTTTCAATCATTGCCGAACAAAGAAATGACCTCCAAAAGGCATTTCATTTTTTGCAACTGGCCGAGAAAAACAATCTGAATTATGATTTCAAAGAAAATCTTTTCGAGAGATTCAGCAAACTTTACAAAAAAGCCAATGATATAGATCGGGCTGTTTCTTACAAAGATTCGATAATGGTTGTAAAAGATTCGGTCAACAGGATCAAAAACGGACAACTTTTCGAAAACAGTAAAATCAAATTTGAGCTTCAGAATTCTCAGAAAGATTTGGCGGAAAGTCAAGGAAAACTGACATCTCAACGTTCTTTTTTTATCAAAGGTTTTTTGCTCGCCATTTTTGTAGTTTTAATTATTTTCTGGGCTTTGAGAAATAGCATTGTCAAAAACAAACAACAAAAGATAATCGAGCAGAATAATGCGGAAATCGCCAGACTGGAACTCGAAAAAGAGAAAAAGAATAAAGAAATTCTTGAAAATCAGTTAAAAGAAAAAGAAGTTCTTGCACTTTTGGAACAGGAGAAGTTCAAAAATGAACTGGAAGCCAAAAATAGAAAACTGACAACCAAAGCTTTACAACTCTCTACAAAAATAGAACTGATAGACGACCTTATCAGAACGCTATCCCGTGAATCTGATGATTTACAGAATGTGGACATCAATAATATCATCAAGCAATTCAAAATTTTACAAAAACAAACTCATGAAGAAGAGAGCTTTCTGGTTCATTTCGAAGAAGTCAACCAAGGTTTTCTTTCCAAATTGAAGCAACTTCATCCCGATCTCAATTCAAACGATATCCGATTTCTCTCTTATGTATTTATGAATCTTTCCATCAAAGAGATTTCTACCATTTTTAACATCACTCCGGAGGCTTGCCGTAAGAGAAAAGAGCGCATCATCAAGAAAATGGGACACGATGAAAACTTAGACCTATACAACTATATTACAAGTATTTAGCAAAAATGTCACTTTATTTCTGAGACAGCGTCCTACTATTTCTTTTTAATTTTTTTGCTTTACTAACATTTATCATAACATTTGTTAGATAAAATTGGATATATGAAAAAATTTACTCTTTTAGCGGGATTTTTATTGGCGCTTTTTACCAATAACGTTGATGCTCAGATGCAGGTTTTGGGCAAAAATGAATTTGGGAGAATATTTGAAGTTACTTATAGCACGAAGGAACAAAATACCATCTATGCCACTACAATTACCAACCACATTTTGGTTTCACACAACAATGGTGTTTCTTGGGATGTGTTTTATTCAGTTCCAACGGAAATTGGAAATATCACCAAACTGAACATCAGCAAAGACGGATCGTTTTTATCTTTCTCAACTTTGAAGGGCGGAATCGGTGAGGTTCATATTTTCGATATTGCTACCAAAGCGATCACAAAAACCTTCTCTATGCCGAATTTTTCCGAAGGTGCGTATGTTTCAGCCTACAATTTCTTCGGCGATGATAAAGACAATTTGATTGTGAGCTCACAGTTTCCTGTTGGATTTGGAACAGCCAACCGTGTTTATACAACCAATGACGGCGGACAAAACTGGAAGGAAATATACTATTCTATGGATCACAACAATATTATCACAAGCTATGTAGCTTTTGGTCCTGCAGACAAAAATAAAATCTACATTGCTAACGGAAATGGAAGTCAGGGTGTCTATGGTGGATTGATGATCTCCAGTGACGGCGGCGATTCTTTCACAACAAAGCTTGAAGGAAGCGTTCTCAGCACGCTGGAATTCAACCCGAATAATCCTAATGAAATCTATGCGGGAACAGACATCAGTTTTGGTGTATGCCCGGAAAATCTTCATCA
>Ga0209960_1000428_pt1 | contig 92439 bp, 70 predicted proteins | sample ThiBiot_500_plan_2_FD_183947 | JGI IMG/M metagenome (GOLD analysis project Ga0209960, IMG submission 183947) | Wastewater bioreactor microbial communities from Cape Town, South Africa - Thiocy_expt_500_plan (SPAdes) | ecosystem: Engineered > Bioreactor > Thiocyanate-remediating >... | reverse complement strand
AATATTTTATGTTAATATTTTATGTTAATATTTTATGTTAATATTTTATGTTAATATTTTATGTTAATATTTTATGTTAATATTTTATGTTAATATTTTATGTTAATATTTTATGTTAATATTTTAAATATCTTTTTCGACAATAGAACATTCATATTCTTGAATAGAATCTACATACTTTTGAGCGGATTCTTTATCCGTAAAAACTTCTAATAAGTTTTCGAAAGCGCCGCCCCAACATTCTTCTGTTACTACAATATAGATTTTCATATTATGTTTTTGTTTGTGTTTGAATAACATAAAATATCAATTTTAACGCATATATCTATAAATCAAAAATAATATAGAAAGATTTGATATTGAGCAAACGTATAAGGTGTTAATTAGATTTCTGATACAATCTTGGACATCATATGTTTATCTGTATAAAACTAATAAACATAGTTTATACAAAGTTAGTATTTCATAAAATCAAATGTGTTTACAAAAATAAATATTATTGTTCGTTCAATAATAGTCAAAAAATGAATGCGAAGTACTTTTTGTTTTGAAAAAAAAGTATGATTAGTATTAAATACCTATATCTACCTATAGACATATATAAAGAATATATATTTATATATTTAGACATTAAAGATATATTAAACTTATCTATATGCAATAAATTTATGTACAAAATATATCAAGAAAACTATATATGGAATAGCATAATTTTGAGAGATTTTAAAAAAACATATAATAAGGACAATGCTAATAAACAATATATACTGTTGCGAAAATATCACGGTATTATAGATAGAGTACCCAAACATTATATCAGATATTCGGAGATATTAAAATTAGCTCTTATTGATCCATTGAGTATAAAGGTCAAATATTCTACAACACCTCTTAGAACAGTTGCAGAAGCAATGAAAATTTTTATATATATGTTAGACTATGATCAAGTTTATCGACTTGTGTTAGACTATATGATGAAATATTTTGGTGAGTTATGTCATGAACTTATATGATGAATACCCAACTAATTAATGTGATAATATATTAATATATTAATATACAATATTATTAGATAGAGACTAAAGTAGGTGGCTAATATTTAAGAGAATAAATCATTCGGAATTATTATTTTTCAATATATGTAATAAAGAGGCGTAAATTATGATAATAAATCTTATTACACTTAATTATTCTAAATATTTTACCTTCTTTTATTAAATGTTCCCACATCTCGTTTCTTATATTTTCGTTTATATTATAATCATATTTGATTTCTGTTGTTGATTAGAAAACTGTTCTTTGTTACATTCTATTATATACTAAAATGGTATTATATATACCAACTGATAGTGTTATTGAAATTTGCTCTTTTTTATCAACAGCAAATATGATAAATCTAGCCACTATATGTAAAAAATTATATAAATTCATACTTAATAATGAATTTGTAATGATTTCACATTCTTTCACATTGAAAAAAGATATACATAATTTGCAGTTTTTGAGATATTTACCATATAAAATACTAAATCTAAATCTTAACGAAAATATAACAAACCAAAGTTTTCAATATTTGAAAGGTATACATACTCTTAATATATCAGATTGTAATCACTTAAAAATTACAGATGATGATTTTGAAAACTTAAAAGGTATTCATACTCTTGATATTTCAGGTTGTAATAAGTTTACCATTACAGATAAAGCTTTTGAAAACTTGAAAGGTATTCATACTCTTAATATTTCATATTGTGATCAACCTACTATTACTGATAGGGCTTTTGAAAACTTAAGAGGTATTCACACTCTCAATATTTCCGGTTGTAATCAGAACACCATTACAGATAAAGCTTTTGAAAACTTAAGAGGTATTCATACTCTTAATATTTCCGGTTGTAATCAGAATACCATTACAGATAAAGCTTTTGAAAACTTAAGAGGTATTCATACTCTTATTATGTCCGATTGTGATCAATATACTATAACCAACAAAGCTTTTGAAAATCTAAAAGGTATTCATACTCTTGACATATCGCATTGTGATCAGATCACAATTACAGATAAAGCTTTTGAATATTTGAGAGGTATATATTCTTTGTCAATGGTATGGTGCAATCAACATACCATTACTGACAAAGCTTTCCAATATTTAAAGGGTATCCATACACTTGATATAAGTGCATGTGATCAAAATACTATTACTGATAAAGCTTTTATTAATCTTAAAGGTATTCATACTTTAATTATGACAGAATGTAATCAAAACACCATTACTGATAACGCCTTTATACATTTAAAAGATATACATACTCTTGATATGTCGTATTGTAATCAAAATACTATTACTGATAAAGCTTTTATACATTTAAAAAATATACATTCTTTATATATTACTTGGTGTAATCAATTAACTATAACAGATGAATCACTTAAACATTTTAATAATATTAACACTCTTGTATTATACAATTGTAATCAATTTACCAAAGATATTTTAAAATATCTTACCCATATTCCAAATCTCGAACATAATATTTAATATTGCTTCTATAAATGTAACTAATTTTATAGTTACGTTTTGTACATAATTAATATTGTAATCCTCAAATATATTTTTTAAATTTATACTAAATATACGAAACGTAAACAATAAGATATTTGCAAAAGTATTTGATACATAATTTAATTACCTCGATAATTCATCAGTTGTTCTTTTAAGTTGCTGTTTTTCTAAATTTAACAATATTTTGATTATATAGATATTATTGATAAAATATTTTGGATATTACCAAAATATTTTGTTTATTCATTGAACAATCATCGTATACAATTTTAATAATATAGCCTGATAAATTAAAATAACTAGTTTCATGATATTTTTATATCAGTTATAGTATATAATTTTAATAATATAACCTGATAAATTGAAAATAACTAGTTTCATGATATTTTTATATCAGTTATAGTATATAATTTTAATAATATAACCTGATAAATTAAAAATAACTAGTTTCATGATATTTTTATATCAGTTGTAGTATATAATTTTAATAATATAACCTGATAAATTGAAAATAACTAGTTTCATGATATTTTTATATCAGTTGTAGTATATAATTTTAATAATATAACCTGATAAATTAAAAATAACTAGTTTTCATAATATTTTTTATATCAGTTGTAGTATATAGGTTTTTATAATTATTTATTTTTTCAGCTAATTTTATACTATTAACCTCGTCAAAAGGACAGTGGCCATATTTATTTAAATATTTTATTCCTTCCAAATATTTATAGTTATTATGTGTAATTTCTAACTCGGCACAACCATGCATAATTAAAATATTTACTCCTTTTAGATATTTAAATACTTCACCATTATTTAATTTACAGCAATTTGAAATATTGAGTATTTTAATATTTTTTAAATGTTCAAATGCCTGTAATGTTATTGATGTATTATTTCTCATTATTAAAGTATGAATTCTTTGTATATTTGCAAATATACAGTCATTAAAATAGCAATTGCTCATTATAAGCGTATGTATATCAGATAGATTGTCAAAAATTTTGTCAGAAAACTGTTTATTACTATCAGATATATCTAGCTTTGAGACTCCTTTAATATATTTGAATATATTATTTGAAATATTTTTATTACAGTGACTCATATTAAGAGTATGGATACCTTTTAAATTTTCGAATGCTTTATCTGTAATTTGATCCTGATAACAATAATACATATTAAGAGTATGGATACCTTTTAAATTTTCAAATGCTTTATCTGTTATTGTTTTTTGATTACAAAATGCCATGTTAAGAGTGTGTATACCTTTTAAATTTTCAAAGGCTTTATCTGTAATAGTTTCTTGTTTACAATTCCGCATATTTAAAGTATGAATGCCTTTTAAATTTTCAAATGCTTTATCTGTTATAGTATTTTGACTACACCAACTAATATCAAGTCTCTTAATACCTTTTAAATGTTCAAATACTCTATCTGTTATACCAGTCCATGATTTGATCTTAAGAGTATTAATACCTTCCAAATATTTAAATCCTTCTTCATCAATATTATTAAAAATACTGCCAAAATTTTTATACATCGTACAAGATGGTTTTGATAAATTTAGTCTGTATATTCCTCTTAAATATTTAAAAGCAAGATTTGTTATTGTACATTGTGTACAACCTGATATATTTAGAGTATTAATACCTTTCAAATATTTAAATGCTTTATCTGTAATAGTTTCCTGATCACAATTATTCATTTTTAAAGTATGAATACCTCTTAAATACTTAAATGCTCTGTCTGTTATTGTTTCTTGATTACAATATGTCATTCTTAATGTATGTATTTCTTCTAAATACTTAAAACCTTCATCGGTTATATTTTTGCAAAATGACATATTTAAGCTATATATACTAACTTTCCTAAAATCTTTATTTTTTATGAAATCATTACCCCATATACTTAAATTTAAAATTCTGTACGGTATTTTATCCATAAATTCTAAATTTTTATTCGATTTTTTACTGGTAAATATGTTCTTTCATTGTATTCCCGTTATATAAAATACTCTCATATAAATATTTATTTACTTGCGAAATTAATAATAATTCACGTGTTGATACGTATTTGTATATTTCATACCAAATATCTGTATTTAATTATGTTATCATTCTATTATTTTACTTCAAAATGTACTAATAAATAAAATGAAATATAAATAATTTATCATGTTACTATGTAAATTATTGTAAACTTTATTTAATATTATTAAACAACATCAACAAATATATTAATCTATATAAATTAAAATATATTAATCTATATAAATTCAAACATACCTATCAATAAATTATACAATTTTATTAGATGTCCATTATTAGAATCTAGTGATTTTTGTATTTTTGATTCTAAATATTCTGTGTCATATTTTAACCAATTTTTTTCTTGTTTTTACTTATTTTATTATTTTCATCTGTTTCTATGTGTCTATTATAGAATCCTTCTATATCGTTCTACTTTTTATCTAATATAAAAATATTTGACTTAGTCATAATTAAATCTGTTACTTCATGTATCTTTTTCTGTATCAATATTTATTTTATTGTAGAATTGAGCTATTAAATCATAAAATAAATCTTCATAATATGTGTTATTTAATATAAATTTATTTTGTTTTATATACAACTCATTTGTACTTTTATTTTCTATATCTTTAAGATATAAATTATATAGTGTATTATGTGTATCCAAAAAATGTTTTTCATAAGTATCCAATATATTTCGTATTTGAATAGTTTTTGATTCAAATATTTTATCGCATATTTCATCGTGAAATATGCCGGGTTTATCATTAAATTCGCTGGCCATGTTAGTTGGCAATTCGTTGGTAAATTTTGTAATTCCATTATTATTATCTTTAATTAATAATGATGTAACTCTATAAAAAAAATGTATGTAATACATTTTTTCCTTTGAAATAAGAAGATATATTTTTAGAGGACATATTTTCAGATATCTATAGTTCATATATATTGGAAATATAGGTGACAATTTTATGATCAAAAATCAATCTAACCAATAAAGTTTTCAGACAATATTGACTTTTGATATTCGTATTATCAACTTTATCATGATCATATATAACAGCATATTTTATATTCATTTTTTTGAATAGTTTATATATTTCTGATCCTTTTCCGTTCATATTTATAATTATAGGAATATTGTATTTATTCTTTTTCTTGAAATAATATTTGTTCTAATATTTCATTTATAATCACTATAATTACAGATAAATATTAAATAATCTATAATTAATTATTATGAATGTTTAATATCGTTAATTACAATTGAATTTAATTGTAATATTTATATTACAATTAAATATTACAATTAAATAATGTTGGTGTTACCAGATGATTCGATTACTGAAATTTGTTCTTTTTTAAATACTAATGATATGTTAAAGTTATGTTTAATAAGTCAAGAACTATATAAATTTATTTTAAACTCCAAAATAATTATGGTTGATAAAATTTTTACCTTGAAGAGAAATATTATGAATCTCAATTTTATAAACAAACTATCATTTAAACTATATAATTTAAATCTTAACTCTAATACATGTTTAAATGATAATGATTTTAAATACCTTAAAGGAATTCATACACTTAATATGTCAGAATGTAATCAAAATACTATTACAGATAAAGCATTCGAGAATTTAAAAGGTATTCATACACTAAATATATCATATTGTAATCAAAATACTATTACAGATAAAGCATTTGAGAATTTAAAAGGTATTCATACACTAAATATATCATATTGTAATCAAAATACTATTACAGATAAAGCTTTTAAATATTTAAAAGGTATTCATACTCTTAGTATGTGGAATTGTTATCAACATAGTATTACCGATGAAGCTTTTAAATATTTAAAAGGTATTCATACTCTTAAAATATCATATTGTAAACAAAAAACAATTACAGATAATATGTTTGAGAATTTGAAAGGTATTCATACTCTTGATATGAGGGGATGTTACCAGAAAACAATTACAGATAATGCATTTGAAAATTTAAAAGGTATTCATACACTTATTATGTCAGAATGTAATCAACAAACAATTACAGATAAGGCATTTAAGAATTTAAAAGGTATTCATACACTCGATATATCAGAATGTAACCAAAATACTATAACTGATAAAGCATTTAAGAATTTAAAAGGTATTCATACACTCGATATATCACAATGTAACCAAAATACTATAACTGATAAAGCATTTAAATATTTAAAAGGCATTCATACCCTTAATATGTATTGGTGTGATAAAAAAACTATTACAGATAAAGCATTTGAGAATTTAAAAGGTATTCATACTCTTAATATATCTGGCTTCAAACAAGATACTATAACTGATAAAGCATTTGAAAATTTAAAAGGTATTCATACTCTTGATATGTCATATTGTCAACAAAAAACAATCACAGACATAGCGTTCAAAAATTTACAAGGTATATCTACCCTTTACATGAATGGATGTGATCAAAATACTATAACTGATAAAGCATTTGAAAATTTAAAAGGTATTCATACTCTTAATATGTCATGGTGTAATCAAGAAACAATAACAGATAAAGCATTCGTGAATTTAAAAGGTATTCATACTCTTAATATGTCATATTGTTATCAAAATACTATTAGTGATCAAGCTTTCCAAGAGTTAGGAAGTATTTATACTCTCCGTATGAGATGTTGCGGTCAAAAAACAATCACATGTAAAGCATTTAAATATTTGAAAGGTATTCATACTCTTGATATATCTGGTTGTACCCAAGAAACAATTACCGATAGTGCTTTTAAATATTTGAAAGGTATACATACTCTTAATATATCTGGATGTACCCAAGAAACAATTACCGATAGCGCTTTTATATATTTAGTGAACATCCACACTCTTGATATATCTGGTTGTACCCATGAAACAATTACGAATAAAGCATTTAAATATTTGAAAGATATTCCTATTGTTAAACATACAAAAAACTTTATATTATAAATGTGTATCTGTAATTGAATTTGTTTTAATCTGAGATATAAATCATGAATAGTTACCAAATATATACTAAAAGATATAGTGTTTATATATTACATTTATCATTTCTATATTTAGTTAATGATAAATTATTGCACTTTAATAATTTACTGAGTTAAATTTTTATATTCTTTAAATAAAACTATCGTTAAAAGATATTTAAAATATACTATAAACCCAACACTATTAAATTTATATCGTATATTTAACAGACATTTTAATTCCATTTTTAAAATAATGAAATAATTATTACTGTTTAAATATGCTTTATTGTAAACAATTTTACCTACTAATATATTTAAATCACTGATCTAGTTCCGTAAATTTCATAAGAATTAATTCTTCTTTTTATTAGTGTTAAGATCTAAATAATAACAATAATTTATATTGTTGTTATTATTTGATGGATCGTGAATAATATGTTAGTTAATTTTGCACGTATAAATGTACAAGAATGAGAAGGTCCTGTCTTGTGAACAAGAATTAACAAGTTTAATAAGATTTTTTGACATATATGCAGAATATTTTGGAATGTTATTTAGAATTTAATGTTCATAGAATATAATCCCCATATATTTGAACAGTTATATAAATATATATTTTATTGCGTTTTTATTAATATTTGGATCTAATATGTAATCGATAAATAATACATCAATTTCTGTTCTTATATTTTCATTATGATTTTTTAATATTCTTTTGTTTTAAATATCTCTTAAATAATATAAACATGAATATTCTATTATGTCTTCTATGTTATATGTTTCAATTTTTCTCATAAGTGAATCAAACAAAATATGTAAAATATTTTGAAAAATTAATTTTGTTACTTTAATATTAAATGTTTAATTTTGACATTGTATTCAATATTTTTGGATATCTTTCAACACATGATATATTATCATTCTCTACAAGTAATCGTTATTATAACAAAATATTTAATAATAAGATAATATTAAAAAATTGTTTTTTTACTGCTAAAAAAAGTCTACCAGATTTGAAATTTATATCTAAATTATCATATAAAATATATAATTTAAGTATAAGTAAATGTAAAAATTTTACAGACAATGATTTTAAATATTTAAAAAATATCAATACTCTTGATATAAGTAATTGCAATCAAGATACTATTACTGACGAAGCATTCAAATATTTAAAAAATATTTATTCTCTCAATATGTCAAATTGTAATCAAATTACAATTACTGACGAAGCATTCAAATATTTAAAAAATATTTATTCTCTCAATATGTCAAATTGTAATCAAATTACAATTACAGATAAAGCATTCGAAAGCTTACATGGTATTCATACTTTAAATATTTCAGGCTGCAATCAAAAAATAATTACAGATGAAGCATTTAAACATTTAAAAGGTATTCATACTCTCAATATATCTAATTGTAAACAAATAACAGATAAAGCATTTGAACATTTAAAAGGTATTCATACCCTTAATATATCTAATTGTAAACAAATAACAGATAAAGCATTTGAACACCTAAAAGGTATTCATACGGTTTGTATAGCATGGTGCAACCAAATAACAGATAAAGCATTTGAACATTTAAAAGGTATTCATACCCTTAATATGCAAGGATGTAAACAAAAAACAATAACAGATAAAGCATTTGAAAATTTAATCGGTATTCATACTCTTATTCTTAGATTCTGTAATCAAAACACAATCACTGATAAAGCATTTCAATATTTAAAAGGTATATTTAATTTAGATATGTTCAATTGCAACCAAAATACAATCACAGATAATGCATTCGAATACTTACAAGGTATTAGTATCCTCAATATATCAGAATGCAATAGAGAAACAATTACAGATAAAGCTTTCAAAAAATTACAAGGCATTCACAGTTTGCATATGTCAAATTGTAATCAAAATACAATTACAGATAATGCATTTGAAAATTTAAAAGGTATTCATTCTCTTAATATTTTAGGTTGTAATCAAGAAGAAATTACAGATAAAGCATTTGAAAATTTAAAAGGTATCAATACTCTTATTATGTCATCTTGTAATCAAGATACAATTACCGATAAAGCATTTAAAAACTTGAAAGGCATTCATACTTTAGATATGTCATTTTGCAATCAAAAAACAATTACGGATAAAGTATTCAAGAATTTAAGAGGCATCCATACTCTTAATATATCAAAATGTAATCAAATTACTGATACATCATTTAAATATTTTAAAAATATTCATACACTTACCATTAATTATTGTACAATAATAACTGATAGAGCATTCGAATATTTAAAAGGTATTCATATTTTAAATATGTATTATTGTAACCAAGAAACTATTACTGATAAAGCATTTGAAAATCTTAAAGGCATTCATACTCTTAATATATCAGCATGTAATCAAAAAACTATTACAGATAAAGCTTTTCAATATTTAAAAGGTATTCATACGCTTGATATTAGTTTTTGTAATCAAAAAGAAATTACTGATAAAGCTCTAGAATATTTGAAAGGTATTGACACACTTAATATGTCTTAATGTAATAAAAATATCATTACCAATAATTTGTTTAATTATTAGTTTTACTTTATATTCGATTAAAATACAAATAAAATGTTTTATTTGTATTATTTTAATAATAACATAATTACTTAACTGTATTATTTGTGTTGAAATAATGTCTTATCATAATACTGTCATGTAAAATATACCCCATTTATAAATAGATTTATGAATAATATTATTATATAATTAAACTATGAGTTATAATTTATATTATCGCATTGCTGATAAATTAATTATAAAAGTCATTTATTATATAAATTTATTGATATACTTATTGATACACTTATTACTGAAACAATACATTCAAATATGGACTATATAAACTTGATTATACATAAAAACATTTTATCAAAATATCAAATTGTTTAACAAATATTAATACTATTAATATACAGTTTGCTTTCAAGAATTATTTTTATTTTTTATCACTAAATAATAACCACTTTCTTTTTTATGCATTTTATTGGACTTAGATACTTTTCTTATAGACTTATTTTGTAAATTCTTATGACTGTTCGTATAAATCATATATTTTTAAATATTTTGAGTCAAAATATTATATTCTTTAAATGTAACTCTCACTAAATATATTCAAAAATATACGGCAATTTTAACGGATATTTATTTTGCACATCTAACAGACAACTTAATTCCGTTTTCAAAAATAATGAAATTATTATCACTATTTAAATATACTTTATTATAAATAATATGACTTACTAATATATTTAAATCACTTACTAACGAAGTTCCATAAATTTCATAAGAATTAATTCTTTTTTAAGTGTTTATTGTTAAGGCTTCAACAAATAACAACATAAATAATTGTTATTATTTGTTTTATGTTGATTTTTTAGCAATTGATAAATAATATTTTACTTAAATTTTACACGTGCAAATATTATTTATTCTACAGATACTTATATTTTAATTATTTTGGATCCATGTTTCCATATTAATTATTGAAATTTTTATTTTATAAACAAGTTAATAAATATGGGAATTATTAATTCGCTTTTTTTCAATACAAGAAAATTTAATATTATGAGTCTTCCGGATGATTCACTTCTAGATATTTCCAGTTTTTTATGTACTAAATCAATGTTACGTATGTGTTTAACATCAAAATATTTACACAATTTATTTCTAAACAATAAAAATAATATGGTACTACATAAATTTACTGTAAAGAGATGCATTAAAAATTTACAATTTCTGAATAATAATTCATTTAAAATTTTAAATATTGATTTAAAATCAAACAGATATATTAAAGATTGTGATTTTATTTATTTGAAAGGTATACATACTCTCAATATGAAAGGATGCAAACAAGAAACTATTACTGATGAGGCATTTAAAAATTTAAAAGGTATTCATACTCTTGATATGTCGTCATGTAAACAAAAAACAATTACAGATAAAGCATTTGAAAATTTAAAAGGCATCCATACTCTTAATATGGCTTATTGTGATCAAGAAACAATAACAGATAAAGCATTCGAAAATTTAAAAGGTATTCATACTCTTAATATGTATATGTCTTATCAAGAAACAATTACTAATAGAGCATTTGAGAATTTAAAAGGTATTCATACTCTTAATATGTCAAGATGCAATCAACATACTATTACAGATAAAGCATTTGAAAATTTAAAAGGCATTCATGCTTTATGTATGTCAAAATGCAATCAAAATACTATTACTGATAATGCATTCGAATATTTAAAAGGTATTCATACTTTGCATATTATTAACTGTAATCAAACAACAATTACAGATAAAGCATTTCAATATTTAAAAGGTATTCATACTCTTGTCATGAATTATTGTAATCAAAACACTATTACCGAGGGAGTAATTCAATACTTGAAAGATATTCAAGTTCTTCACATAATAGGTTGCAGACAAACATTGAAAGATAAAGCGTTATCCTGCTTAAAAAATACAGAAATTACACACCATTCAATTATACTAAGATAACTACTGGTAATCTGGCCCCAAATCAAAAATATTTAATTGTAAATATACTAACATAACTGCGAATAAACGCCAAATATTTCTATTTTTGCCTTATATTTTAGCACTTAATATGAATTTATTCTTTATTGATATAACAATCAATGTTATTGTAAAAAATTCATTGTAGAAATTTATTCTTTTTATGTACCAAAATTATGTTAGAATTATGTTTTACCGAGATCTGAAAATATTATACTTTATATAATATTTTCTCTAAAAATTATACTTTATATAATATTTTCTCTAAAAATTATACTTTATATAATATTTTCTCTAAAAATTATACTTTATATAATATTAGTTAATTGAATATTATATTGTTTATTTTTGATCTTTCTTTCATTACAATAAAACTGTAAATATATTATTTATATAAAGTGTAATAAACGATGTTAATATTACCAAATGATTGTATTATAGAAATTTGCTCCTTCGTAAATACAAGGGATATGTTAAAGTTGTGTTTGACTTGTAACTATTTATATAAATTTGTATTAGGCTGTAAAAATATTATGATAAATAAAGTATTTACACTAAGAGATATTTTTTCCAATTTAAACTTTGTTGATAACTTATCATATAAATTGTATAACCTAAACATTAGTTTTAATAAAAAATTAACAGATAGGGAATTTGAGAATTTAAAAGGTATTCATACTCTTAATATATCAAATTGTAATCAAAACACTATTACTGATAGAGCATTTAAAAATTTGAAAGGTATTCGAAATCTTAATATGTCGAAATGTAACCAAAATACTATTACAGACAAAGCATTTGAATATTTAAAAGGTATTCATACTTTGAATATATCGGAATGTAATCAAAATAGTATCACAGATAATGCGTTTGTGAATTTAAAAGGTATTCATATTTTATATATGTCAAAATGTAATCAAAATACAATCACAGATAACGCATTTAAACATTTAAAAGATATCCATTCTCTTGATATGTCAGATTGTAATCAAGAAGAAATTACTGATAAAGCATTTGAAAATTTAAAAGGTATTTATTCTCTCAATATGTCAGATTGTTGTCAAGAAACAATAACAGATAAAGCATTTGAGAATTTAAAAGGTATTCATTCTCTCAATATGTCATTTTGCGATCAAAAAACAATAACAGACAAAGCATTTGAGAATTTAAAAGGCATCCATACTTTGAATATGTCTTGCTGTTGGACTATTACTGATCATGCATTTAAATATTTGAAAGATATTCATACTCTTAATATGAATGCATGTGATCAAAAAACAATAACAGATAATTCATTTGAGAATTTAAAAGGTATTCATACTCTTGATATGTCGAATTGTTGGCAAAACACTATTACTGATAGAACATTCGAATATTTAAAAGGCATACATACTTTGAATATGTCGAATTGTTGGCAAAATACTATTACTGATAGAATATTCGAATATTTAAAAGGTATTCATACTTTAAATATGTATGGTTGTAATTAAAAAACTATTACTGATACAATATTTAAAAGGTATCCATAATCTAGAGATATTAGGTTGTAATAAAATAATTACAGATAATGCATTAGAAAATTTAAGAGGCATTCATATTGTCAATAAAGATTTCTAGATTTCTAGAATTTGGAATTGATAAGTTAAATATGTCATATTCCAATAAAATACTGATAATTTAAAAAGTATTAGCACGATTAATATAATAAGTCGTTTATGTCATGCTAATATAGTCACTTTCTGAAAACAATTATATACACATTTAACAATAAACAATTTCATCTTAAATCCATGGAAAACACTATTACGGATTTTGTATCCAAATATTTAAAAAGATATTAATACACTTAATATGAATATAACATTACTGACAAAATATTATTCATATGAATAATTTCAATTCTCTTCATATCTTTAGTAATCTGTTACTATAAGAAATTACAGTAACATATTGACTGGTAAATTATTATAATAAACCTATAGCTAGTGTTGTATTTATCAATTAGTATATTGTTAAATATATTCTCTGTATTTTAACAATATAATATATTGTTAAAATTTGTATGGTTGTATGTCAATTATTAAAATAAAGTTATATATCCATTATACTTAATACTATATCACCTTTATGTTTTATTATATCAATAAAGCTATCCTTAATACTCATTTGAGTGTTTTTATATACCAGTTGTATTTCACTAAATTCATTTTAACTTTGCTTAATGACAAAGATGTAAGGCGTCATCTATATAAATAGATGTAGAATCAAAATAAACTACCCCATTGGGTATTCAATAGTTTGAGATTTTGTAAAACATTTATAAACCGGATAATTGAAAGTACTAGATAATTTTCTTGTTATATATAATTTATCTAGTTGATCAAATGCATAAATTTCACTATTTCTCTATTTAGAGGTATTATTAATTCTGAATATAGTATTTCTCTATTTAGAGGTATTATTAATTCTGAATATAGTATTTCTTCTATTTACTCAGTTGTAAGTATTAACTTAATTTATCAATCAATCCGTAAAATTATATGTAACTGTAACTGTAACTGTAACTGTAACTGTAACTGTAATTATAGTTATAATTATCTATATCAAAATTTAATAATTTTAGTTAATAAAAATGTAAATTATTAAATGAATATTAATTTATTGAATATTTGTAATGATTGTATTTTTGAAATTTCTAGTTTTATTAACACAAGAGATATGTTATATTTAAGTTCAACAAGCAAAATATTGTATAATATTTTGATGCACAATAAAATTAATATGATAAAACATAAATTTACCATAAAAAAAAACATATATAACTTGAAATTTATTAAAAATATTTCATACAAGATACGTAACTTGAATTTTAATAGAAATAAAAATATCCGAGATAAAGATTTTAAATATTTAAGAGAGATACATACGCTTGATATGTCATATTGTAGTCAAAATACTATTACTGATAATGCATTTGAATATTTAAAAAATATTCATACTTTGAATATCTCGGGCTGTAAACAAATTACTGATAAATCATTTCAACATTTAAAAGGTATTCATACTCTATATATTAGAAACTGTAGACAAAAAACTATTACAAACAAAGCATTTGAATACTTAAAAAGTACCAAAATACTTGATATGTCAAATTGTAATCAAGAAACAATCACAGATAAGGCATTTGAATATTTAAAAGATATACATACTCTTAATATATCGAATTGTTGGCAAAATACTATTACAGATAAAGCTTTCAAACATTTAAAAAACATTCATACTATCGATATATCTTACTGCACCCAACTCACTAATATAACATTCAAATATCTAAAAAATATACGTTGTTTATATTTATCTTTCTGTAATTTAGAAACCGTAACATATCGCGCATTTGAACATTTGAAATATATTAACTATATATACTTTGAATGTTCTGATCAATATAGAATTACTGATACAGTTCTTAAAGCTTTAACAAATATTCATTCTCTCAATATTTCATACCGTAATGAAAATTTAATCCCTTATGAATTGTTACAATATTTATATATTAACGGAACTAATATTAGTTAATTCCTAATATTTGATTTCCAATTCAAAACTTAAAACAAAATTTGAACTCAAATCTTGAAAATAAATTGTTGGTTATAGAGCTATTTTGGCTAATTTTGACAAAGATTTATATGGGTGAAAACATTATAACAAGTTAAATTACAAGCTATTCAAACTATAGATATAGAACTGTACCAAAGTATATTTAAAAATAAGATATAAATATTGAACAAAAACTTATTAATTTGTTACTGATAAGTATTTTATTAAAGAAGAATAAGATTTAAGAAAGTTTTTTAATAGAAAAAATATTATTAAAAAGATGAAACGAAAAAAACTTTGTGAGGGATGTCGAAAAAAGAAACCTGATAAAAGAAAATAAAAAAAGAATTAAAGAGGGAGAGTCGAAGATGGATTTTAGGGAAAACGCAAAGATTAAAGAAAAAGAAAATTTTATGGTAAAAAAAGGGAAAAGATAATAGGAAGAAGAGAGAAAGAGAAGGGAAGGAAGAAGTAGAGGAAAGAGAAGGAAGAGAAAAAGGCAGGAAGGAAATAAAGAGAAAAAAAGGGGATCAGAAATGGGAAAAGATTTTGTTTCAGAAGAAAAAAGATCAATAAGACCTCTTTTTGATTTACTTATTTATCCCGTATACGAAATTCATTTCATCTTATCCATTTTTCATTATATTTTCTATCCAATTATTTATCTCTTTTTTATTTGGAAAAAATAAAATTTTTACGATCAGCTGATCGTAAATCATTATAAGAATTTTATTTTTTCTAAGTATCGTTGCAATTTTTCACTGCATTTTATTTCATTCTCTCTGGATATAATTTTTCGATCAAAAAATAAAAGAATCTTTCTTTTGTTTTTGGGTTTATTTCTCTTCTATTATATTTAATCTTCCATATTCTCCACATATTTCTAAACATTTCTCATTGTATGCTCTTGCAGCTGATTCTTCTGTTTTATAATATCCTATACTATACTTTTTTCCTTTTGATACTAATACAGCTCTATATTTAGAATCAACATAATAAACTCCCTTATATTTATTACTAGCATCTTTCATTTTTGATTTATTCATTTGATTCTGTTGTGTTGTTACACATCTAAGATTTATTTTTCTATTATTTAATCTATCTCCATCAATATTGTCTATTTCTTTTCCGTCTATAGCATGATTTCTCATTATATATCTCTGAAGTCTTGTTTGTTTCCCATTATTTTTGAATCTTGCATACCCTTCTTCCGTTAAAGTAATCGAACAAAAAGGCAAATCACTATGATCTTCTAAATCTACAAGCGTAAAAGAATTATTTGATAATTTACCGGATAGTGGGTATTTAATATATTTTCCATTTTCATCTTCTAATATATCTGTATATAATTGTTTCGCACCACATTTTACTTTTACTTTATTCATTTTTACCATGCGTTTATATTTATGTAATTTTCAAATTGTTCGATATAAAATTATATTATTATATAAATAATATAAATCCCAGAATATTATTTTGATATGAAAATAATATTCGTGATGTTGTTAAATATTACATAAATTCAAAACACTATATTTATAGTAAAATCGTAATATTAACATTAATATATAGTTGAATATAATTGCAATATGGGATCAAAATATGTCTGTTGAGCTAACAATAAAATTTTAGTTCGATAAAATAATATTTTTTAGTTTACATTTATCGCTTAACAATATACAGAAGAGATAAATTTGTAGTACACAATGTTATTAATAGAAATAATGAGAAAAAGGTTCTTTTACCAAAAAAAGGTAAAAGAAGTACAGGTATCCCGTTTGAAAACTTCTTTTCAAAAAGTTAATAATTGAATTATTATTATTTTACATTATTACTTCGTCATAACAGCAAATATTATATCTAAAAATACATATTCTAATACAAATTAGGCTAGTTAAGGAAGGATATCATTATTATGCTTGAAGAGATAAGAATTAAAATACTCAAAGAGAATAATTGAAATGATACAATTTATGATACTTGACGAGAATAATCGAAAATGATACAATTTGTGATACTTGACGAGAATAATTGAAATGATACAATTTATGATACTTGACGAGAATAATTGAAAATGATACAATTTATGATACTTGAAGAGAATAATTAAGATATTCGAAGAGAATAATTGAAAATGATACAATTTGTGATACTTGAAGAGAATAATTGAAAATGATACAATTTGTGATACTTGAAGAGAATAATTGAAAATGATACAATTTATGATACTTGAAGAGAATAATTAAGATATTCGAAGAGAATAATTGAAAATGATACGATAAATAAACTTGAAGAGATAATAATTATAATACTTGAAGATATCAGAATTCTGATACTTGAAAGAATAATTGAGAATTATACAATTTATATACTTGAAGATATCATAATTCTAATACTTGAAAAGAATTAGTGAGAATTATACAATTTTATATACTTGAAAAGATCATAATTTCAATACTTGAAAAGAATTAGTGAGAATTATACAATTTTATATACTTGAAAAGATCATAATTCTAATGCTTGAAAACATCATAATTCTAATACTTGAAAACATCATAATTCTGATACTTGAAAAGATCAGAATTCTAATACTTGAAAAGAATTAGTTATAATTATACAATTTATATACTTATATTGATATACTTATATTGATATTATAAGTATAATAGTTGAGGATAATAATTATAATAGTTGAGGATAATAGTTGAGGATAATAATTGAGAATTATACAATTTATAAAACTTGAAAGATGGTTATGCAATTAATTCTGATAGTTGGAGTGAAGAATCGAGAATTATGCAATCAATTAACTTTAATTAATTGGAAAATTCCGATACTTAAATTGGAAATTGAGAATTTTCCAATTTACTAACATTAAGAGATAATTCTGATACTTAAATTGTATAATTGAGAATTATACAATTGATTAACGTTAAGAGATAAGAATTCTGATACTTGAAGTGATAATGAAATCTGAAAGAAAAATTGAGGATAAATACATCCAAAAAACTTGAAGAGATCAGTTTTTAATACTTAGAGAGATAATAATTGAGAATTATACTATTAATATATTTGAACAAATAATATTGCATGATCATAGTTTGTATTCAGCATAATAATCATAATTTACTGAAGAATTATAATTTACTGAGGAATTATAATTTACTGAGGAATTATAATTTACTGAGAAATTATAATTTAATGAAGAATTACAATTTACTGAAGAATTACAATTTACTGAGGAATTACAATTTACTGAGGAATTATAATTTACTGAGGAAATATAATTTACTGAGGAATTACAATTTATTAATATTAATGTTAATGAGGATTAATATCAATAAGGATTGTATTATCATAAACATGTATTGTTAAAATAAATAAAATTGAATTTTAATCTTTGAAAATGAAGTTTTTAAACGGGATACCTGTACTTCTTTTACTTTTTATGTAAAAGAACTATTTTCTCTATTACTATATCAATAACATTATTTAACATGTTATTGATAAGTTATTCAAAGTATTTAATTTTCCAACTTAGAATTAATTATGTAACATAACGATAAATATATTATTTATGAAATAATGCCATTCTGTTGCTTAACAATTATTCTATTTCACATAAGATTATAATACTATTACTTATAGATCAATAAATAGTATTCTTTCTACACGGTTGTATTCTTCATATACAAAATTATATTCTTGTGTAAATAATATCTTAATTACAATACTTGAAGAGATAATAATTACAATACTTGAAGAGATAATAATTACGAGACTTGAAGAGATAATAATTACGAGACTTGAAGAGATAATAATTACAATACTTGAAGAGATAATAATTACGAGACTTGAAGAGATAATAATTACGAGACTTGAAGAGATAATAATTACGAGACTTGAAGAGATAATTATACGATAATTCGAAGAGATAATAATTATGAGACTTGAAGAGATTATTCTGAGACTTGGAAGAGAGGAATTGAGAATTATACTATTTATGAACATGAAGGGATAATTATTATGAGACTTGAAGAGATAATAATTCTAATATTTGAAGAGAATTATTATGGAAACTTGAAGAGAATTATTATGGAAACTTGAAGAGATCAGAATTATGAGACTTGAAGAGATAATAATTCTAATATTTGAAGAGAATTATTATGGAAACTTGAAGAGAATTATTATGGAAACTTGAAGAGAATTATTATGGAAACTTGAAGAGATCAGAATTATAATACTTGAAGTGAAATATTATGGAACTTGAAGAGTTCATAATTATAATACTAGAAGTGAAATATTATGGAACTTGAAGAGACAACAATTACGATACGTGAAGGGATTATCAAACTTGAATAGAATTATCAAACTTGAATAGAATTATTATGGAACTTGAATATATAATAATTACGTTTGAAGAGAAGTATTGTTGATTTTACAATTAGTAAAGTTGAAGGGATTATTAGTAAAGTTGAAGAGATTATTAGTAAAGTTGAAGAGATTATTAATATAGTTGAATACATAATTCTTCCGAAACTCGAAAAGAATAATTGATAATAAAATTAATAAATTTGAAAAGATAATCATTCAAACACCCGATAAGATAATTATATGAATACAATTAATAAACTTAAAGAGTTGATTATAAGATGTGAAAAGAATAACCAAGAATAGAATTAATAAACTTGAAGAGATCAGAATTATAATACTTGAGGATAAATATTATAATACTTAAAGAGATATGTTATAATATTTGGGGGGAAAATTGAGAATTATACGATAAATATACTTGAAAGATAAGAATTATAATACTTGAAGAGAAGAATTATCAAGAATGCAATTAATATATTTGAAGAGATTAATATGTTTAAAAAGATGATTATTAAGATACATGAAGAGATAATAATTATGAAACTTTATCAGAATACTTGAATATATTATATTGTACCCGAAGGGAAGAATTGGGAAGAATTGAGAAGAATTGGGAAGAATTGAGAAGAATTGGGAAGAATTGAGAAGAATTGAGAAGACTATTGATATGTTTAAAGTGATAATTATTATAGGATTGAAAAAATTATAATAATACAATTAAAGTAATTATTGCAATACGATTGAAGAAATTATAACAACACTTGAAGTAATTATTTCAAGCTTCAAGTTAATATTTGGGCTAACGATAAAATTTTGTTCGGCAAAATAATATTTTTTGATTTATATTTATGCTTGAGAATGCTCACAGACGGCGATAAATTTATAAAATATAAATATGATGTTATTAATAGAGATAACAAGAAAAAGGTTCTTTTACCTAAAAGAGTAAAAGAAGTAAAGGTATCCCGTTCAAAAACTTCTTTTTAAAAAGCGAAATAATCAATTTTGATTATTTTATATAGCTCCATTATACAGTTTATTATAAAACCAAAGATTATGGATAAATACAATTAAAGATATTCAGAGATAAATATTAAGAAACTTGAAAAAGATAAGATTAAGATTACGATGTGTGAAGAGATAAATATTAAGAAACTTGAAAAGGATACGATTAAGAAACTTGAAGAATACTATTAAGAAATATGAAGAGTACACGATTAAGAAACTCGAAGAATACTATTAAGAATTAAAATTAATATACTTAAAGAGATAATAATTAATATACTTAAAGAGATAATAATTAATATACTTAAAGAGATAATAATTAATATACTTAAAGAGATAATAATTCTAATACTTGAAGAGATTATTATTCTAATACTTGAAGAGATAATAATTCTAATACTTGAAGAGATTATTATTCTAATACTTGAAGATATCATAATTCGAATACTTAAAGATATCATAATTCTAATACTTGAAGAGATAATAATTCTAATACTTGAAGATATCATAATTCGAATACTTAAAGATATCATAATTCGAATACTTGAAGAGATTATTCTAATACTTGAAGAGAATAATTGAGAATTATACAATAAATAAACTTGAAGAGATCAAAATTATAACGCATTAAGAGATAATAATTATGCATTAAGAGATCAAAATTATAATGCATTAAGAGATAATAATTATGCATGAAGAGAGAATTATTCTGATACTTAGGAAAAGAATCGAGAATTCTACAATCAATATACTCGACAAGATAATAAATCCGAGTGTTGAAGAGATAATAAATCTAAAAATTAAGAGATAATTCTTATACTCGATGAAGTCATTATACAATAAATAAACTTGATGAAATTATTATTATAGTTGATGATATAATAATGATACTTGATGAAATTATTATTATACTTGATGAAATTATTATTATACTTGATGAAATTATTATTATACTTGACGATATAATAATAATGATACTTGGTGATATATTAATAATGATACTTTATGATATATTAATACTTGATAACATAATACTTGATGAGATAATTATTCCGATACTTTAAAAAGATAATAATACGATTTATATACTTATAGATAATTATTCTAATATTTGTAGGATAAATTATCTTTTATATTATCAGAATACTATTAATATAGTTGGGTAGAACATTGTTTGAATATATCATAATTCTAATACATAAAGGGATAAATTATATTTTACATTACTAGAATACAAATAATATACTTGGACAAATAATTATTCGAATATTTGAAGAGATAATATAGAATTATAAAATTTATTAACGTTAAAAGATAATTATTCTGATATTGGAAGAGAATAATACGATTAATAAATTTGAAGAAATAATTACGGTACTTCAAAAACAAGAATTGAGAATTAATAAACCTGTGGAGATAATTATACTGATACCTAAAGATAATTATAGAGGATAAAAATTTATATACTTGAAAAGAATAATAGAGAATAATAAAATGATACAGTTGAATAAATAATTATTTTAATACTTGAAGAGAATAATTCCAATTTATATACTTGAAGAGAATAATTCCAATACTGGAAGGGATAATTATTCGAATATGAAGAAATAATAATTATGAGACGTTAAGTAATAATTATTGTAATATTTGAAGAGAATAATTAAGAATTATACAATTTATAACTTGAAGAGATAATCATTATAATACTTGAAGAGAATAATTAAGAATTATGCAATTTATAACTTGAAGAGATAATCATTATAATACTTGAAGAGAATAATTAAGAATTACGCTTGAAGAGATAATCATTATAATACTTGGAAAGAATAATTGAGAATTATACAATTTATATACTTGCGAATCAGAATTCAGAATTATACAATTTATAAACTTGAGGAGATCATGATTCTAATACTTGAGGAGATCATGATTCTAATACTTGAGAAGATCATGATTCTAATACTTGAAGAGATAATTATTCTTACACTTGAAAAGAATTATTGGGAATTATACAATTCATAAACTTGAGGAGATCATAATTCTAATACCTGAAAAGAACCATTGAGAATTATGCAATTTATATACTTGAGGAGATCATGATTCTAATACTTGAAAAGAATCATTGAGAATTATACAATTTATATACTTGGAGTGATATTATTATACTTGAAGATAAGAATAGAGAATAGAGAATAGAGAATAGAGAATAGAGAATAGAGAATAGAGAATAGAGAATAGAGAATAGAGAATAGAGATTCGAGAATAGAGATTCGAGATTCGAGAATTAACAATTATACAATCAATATGCGCGAAGAGATAATATTTACAATACAATTAATAAACTCGTAAAGATAATTATGATAATTGGAAAGAAGACAATTAATAAACTTGAATATAATTATTTTGAAATTTTAATATAAGAATTGAGAATTATGCAATTAATTAACGTGAAGATATAATTATGATACTTGAATTGAAGAATTAAGAATTATACAATTAATTAACGAAGAGATAATTATTAATTAGCGTGAAGAGATAATTATTAATTAGCGTGAAGAGATAATTATTAATTAACGTGAAGATATAATTATTAATTAACGTGAAGATAAAGATATTAATATATATAAAGATATTAATATATATAAAGATATTAATATTAATATATATCAAGATATAATTATTAATATATATGAAGATATAATTAATGGAGTACTTAAACAGATAATTATTTGAATACTTGAAGAGATAAGAATTCTGATACTTGAACAGATAATGAGATATGAAAAGAAAAATTGAGAATAATATAACCAAAAAACTTGAAGAGATAAGTTTTTTGATACTTACAGAAATAATAATTGAGAATTATACTATTAATATATTTGAACAAATAATAAAACTTGTAAAGATTATTTTATTATTACATAAAATAATCATAATTTACCGAAGAATTATTTGCTGGAGAATTATAATTTACCGAAGAATTATTTGCTGGAGAATTATAATTTACTGAAGAATTATAATTTACTGAAGAAATATATTTCATTTATATTAATAAGGAATGTATTATCATAAGGAATGTATTATCATAAACATGCTTTGTTAAAATAAATAGAATTGAATTTTGATCTTTGAAAATGAAGTTTTTAAACGAGATACCTGTACTTCTTTTACTTTTTGTGTAAAAGAACTATTTTCTCTATTACTATATTAATATTATTACTTATAGATCAATATACATTATTAATATAATACTTAAGCATATAATTATTATAATACAATTATTATAATTATATGAACACCATTAATAAACTTGAAGAGATCAGTATTATAATAGTTGAGGATAAATATTATAATACTGGAAGATAAATATTATAATACTTGATGATATTATTATTATAATACGGGATGATATTATTATTATTATAGTTGATGAGATTAGAATTCTAATACATGATGAGATTATTATTCTAATACGGGATAATATTAGAATAATAATACTGGATAAGATCAGAATTCTAATACTGGATAAGATAAGAATTCTAATACTGCATGATATCAGAATTATAATAGTTGAGGATAAATATTATAATACTTGAAGACATATGAATATTTGATGATGACTTGGTAAGATAAATATTATAGTATTATTTTAAGCTTCAGGTTAATATTTAGGCTAACGATAAAATTTTGTTTGGTAAAATAATGTTTTTTGATTTATATTTATAGCTCCAGAATGCTCACAGATGGCGATATTAATAAAATATAAATATGTTATTAATAAAGATAATAAGAAAAAGGTTCTTTTACAAAAAAGGTAAAAGAAGTAAAGGTATCCCGTTCAAAAACTTCTTTTCAAAAAGCAAAAAAAATCAATTTTAATTATCTTATACAGCTCCATTATACAGTTTATTATAAAACCAAAGATTATGGATAAATACAATTAAAGATATTCAAAGATAAATATTGAGAAACTTGAAAAGGATACTATTACCATTAGCATTAGCATTAGCATTACCATGTGTGAAGAGATAATTATCATGAGACTTAAGAAGATAATTGAGAATTATACAATGCATATACTTGAAGAGATGATTCCTACACATAGTTATTAATAGAGGAGGTTGTAAAAAGGTTCTTTTACCTAAAAAGTAAAAGAATTAAATATTTGCGTTTTAAACTTCTTTTCAAAAAGATAAAATTAAATTTTGTACAAACGAATATAATAAATTAAGTAAATTTATTATACAATGTATAATATAATGTATATGTATGGTTATATTAATATTAAAAATATTGATGTCAATAAAGACTAAGAGATATAGTAAAATAATTAACGATGTTTATCAACAATTGTGACAAGATAAACATAAAGTATTAATATAATAAAATATTTTATATATTAATATATTAGCTATAATATCCAAATTTGAAGTTATAACGAGGATAAATATTAATACAAGGATCAACTCTGTACTCTCAAATGGGATTTCCTTTTTTGTCCCTATTTCAAAAATTTTATGATTTATTCGCCGTCTCACATATTTTGAGATTACTGAGATTCGCTGTCCCAACTTCATTTTAGAGAATATGGAAACTAGGGTATATATAGTTAATTTCCTTTTATGGTAGGTAAATTAACTTAATTTTTACCATTCGTTAAATCATGAATTTTTTTGAGAGTACAGAGAATAAGTTTTATATAAAAATTTTGCGAGACCCCGAACATATTGAGTAAAAAATAAGATTTTCCCTTATTCATATCGGGGTCTCACAAAATTTTGAGAGAACATAGAATTTACATTATCTTTTTACATTTTTGGTATAAAAACTGATTTCATGTACTATCAAAAATTTAATGATTTAACGAACTAGAATTAGAATTAAAGTTGGGACAAAGAACGAGTAAATTTTTAAATACATAAAAGGAAATTTATAATTGACAGAACTGAGAATTTACGTTATCTTTTTATATATTCGGTATGAAAAGTGAAAAGTGAATCTCAGCATTCTCAAATCTCCCACTACCAACGAATATCGAACGGGGAAATGGTGGGAAATTACTCGTAGTAAGAAAAGTGTTGGGAATGAGTTTTTTCCTAAAATGAAGAATTATTTAATATATGATAATCTGTCTCATTTATAACTATACCACTATAGTTAGAGACGTTATAGTGAGTTGATTTAAAAATTGTACAATTTTTAATGGGTATTTCATGTTTAGAAGGATAAGATTTAGTGTGGAAAGAATAATATTTTTCACCGTACTTTTTATAGCATGTTACTAACATATCATTTTTGCTTTCTATAGTAGATTCTTCGGATGGTAATGAATAATGTACGCCTGTAATTTGACTGTCCAACGTCTGTAAAAAAATATCTAAACATTCTTTTTTATTTTGACATTCTATTAAGCAACCATACATATTATCTTCCAAAATACATAAATAAAACTTAGTTATATCGTTGTCATACAGATCAATATATTGATCGTTCGATATATTATATATATCATTACTAACAATACTGGATAATGTAGGGGGTATTTGTGGATTTTGTCTATTTTTAAGACTTTTATTGACAAGATCTATAATATTTTTACTTCCAAATATAAGATATTTCTCAGATTTAATCATATCCCGAGAAATTTCTTTTTCTATATCTTCTTCTGTAACAAAAATGTTTTTATCTAAAAAATATAACATTTTTATCTTATTTTTATCATTTAATGCTTTAAGTGTGAAGTAGTGGTATAATGGCCAATTGTTAAATAAACTCATTTAACATTATTTTTACACTAATATTAAATCAATTTTTATTTAGTTGTTTTAAATCAATAGTTAAGTATTTTGATAGCTATTCTAATTATAAATTAACAAAATATTGTGATTTAAATTAATCTTTGGTTACATAAGAGATAACCAAAATGTGCAAAATACATAGTATAATTTTAAGCAAAGTATAGTAAAATATTAATCTAATCGTTAAAACACAAGACTAATTATATTGATATCATGATATGATAAATATTTTCATAAAAAAAGCTAATTCTACATGAATTATTGCATAAATCGTTCAATTATGATAGGGTTAAATCTGCGGAACAAAATTATAAATATGCTCTATTTTGTAAGTTACAAAATTTGATAATAATATTCGCGACTAAATATTTTCTCTAAATATAGCTATATTTCTGATATTTTGGCATACAAACATATATTGCTGAAAAATATTGCTGAAACATATATATTGCTGAAATATATTATTGATCAATTACATAGTTCATATCTTGCAAAATTATCCAAGTATTTTAACTATTACGATATACATTCAGTCAAATCAATAACACTATCAAAAACAAAACTTCAAAGAATCCTTTTATATTGAAAAAATAATAATGTTTATAATCTCACATGATCGTATAATCCAGTTCTTAAGAACTATTCTTGATACAAAACAAAGATTTCACTAATATCATATTGATATATTAATATATTATTTAAACAATATATTAATTATTTAAACAATATATATTAAACAATATATATTAAACAATTAAATGGATATTAAACAATTAAACGGATATTAAAATACTATTCATTTTTTAGTAGGTATACATTTTTGAGGATATTTGAGTGGTATACTACCAACTTTTTTAACTATATTTGGAACACCACTTTGATTTCCAAGTTGAATGTATCATTGTGACAATTTTTACAAATTTTCTATTTCAATCACTAAAATTGTCTATATTAATATATAAGTATTCTGATATTTTATATAATATTTTTACCCTAATTTCATATAAATGAGTAAAAATATTACTTTTTTTATTGTTCTTCAGTTGCAAAATTTTTGAATCTTACTTCCTAGTTTTGACCCTATTAATTATCCTGTTATTCAAATGAAATTCATCTCCCTTTTTTAATCTATTTTCTTTCAATTTATTTATCTCTTTTTCATTAGAAATAAATAAAATTTTTATAGCTCGCTTCACAAATCATTCTTTTATTTTTTCTATTTTATAATTTCATATTTCAGCCCGCTTCATTTCATATTTCTCTCGGATATAATTTCTAAAATAACAAAATAAATTTTCTTTTTATTCTTGTGTTACTCTTCTATTATATTTAATCTTCCGTATTCTCCACATAATTCAAAACATTTTTTATTGTATGATAAAGCAGCTTCTCTCTCTGTTTTATAATAACCTCTACGGTATTTTCTCCTTTAAATCCAATAATAGCTTTATTTATTCTAAATATAATATACTCCCTTGTATTTATTCATTCCATATTTCATTTTTGATCTATTCATCTGATTTTGCTGTGTTGTTACACATCTAAGATTAAAATTTCCGTTATTCAATCGGTCACCGTCAATATGATCTATTTCTCCTCCATCAATATCATGATTTCTCATTATATTTGTGTAATCTCATTTGTTTTCCATTATATTTAAATCATGTGTATCCATTCTCAGTTAAACATATTGAGCAAAAGGGTAATTGTAAACAATCACTCAAATCGATCGCTGTAAAAGAATAATTTGATAATTTACCAGACAGTTGATATTTAATATTTCCCATTTTGATCTTCTAATACATCTGTATATAATTGTTTCGCTCCGCATTTTACTTTTACTTTATTCATTTTACCATGCGTTGATATTTATGTAATTTTCAAATTGTTCTATATAAATAATAATATTATTTATATAATACATATCGCTATTTTATAATAATATGAAAATTACATAAATTTAAAACATCTATATTTGTAGTAAATCAATAAAATCTTAATATTAATTTTAATATATAGTTTGTATATAATTGCAATATAGGATCAAAATATGTGTTGGACTAACAATAAATTTTTTGGTTATATTTATCGCTTCTCAATATTTACAGAAGGAGATATTTGTAGAACACAGATATAATGTTATTAATAAAGATAATGAGAAAGAGTTCCATTACTTAAAAGGGTAACAGAAGTACAGAATTCAATTAATTATTTTATACAGTTTCATAAAAAACTTAACGAGGGATACTATTATGATGTTTAAAAAAGTTTATTTAATAACTTGAAAAGAAAAGAATAGAATAGCTATCAATAAACTGGAAGAGATAATTCTTATGATAGATGAAGAGATGATTACGAGACTTTAAAAAGGTAATAATGAGACTACAAGAGAACAAACATAACAGTTCAAGTATATAATTAAGTAATTTGTCCATTTTCATACCCTTTTATTGATAAAACGACTATGTAATATAAAATATAGCCTAATATAATATGTAATATTGGTTGGATAATGGTTAAATAATGGTTAAATAATGGTTAAATAATTATATAAATATAAAACGGTTATATAGTAAATATAGACATTAAAAATATACTTTAATATGAGATAAAAATATGTCTCATGGCTAACTATAAATTTTTGTTCAGCAAAATATTATTTTTTTGGCCATATTTATCGCTTCTGAATACATACAGACGGAGATAAATTTGTAGAGGATAATTATGACGCTAATAATAAAGATAATAAGAAAAAGGTTCTTTTACCTAAAAAGGTAAAAGAAGTACAGTACTCCCGTTTGAAAACTTCTTTTTCAAAAAGTAAAAAATTCAATTTTTATTATTTTATACATTAATAACAACAAATATTATGGTTAAAAATACATATTATACATACAAAAATTAGGACAGTTAAGGAAGGTTATAATTGATATGGTTTAAGAAATAAGAATTATTATATTTGAAGAGATAATAATAATAATATTAATATGGGAAGAAATAAGAATTATTATATTTGAAGAGATAATAATAATATTAATATGGGAAGAGATCAGAATTATTATATTTGAAGAGATAATAATAATATTAATACGGGAAGAGATCAGAATACTAATACTAATACGGGAAGAGATCAGAATTATTATATTTGAAGAGATAATACAAATACTGGAAGAGATCGGAATTATTATATTTGAAGAGATCAGAATTATTATACCAGAAGAGATAAGAATTGATGATATTTGAAGAGATAAGAATTAATGATATTTGAAGAGATAAGAATTAATGATATTTGAAGAGAATAATCGAGAATAATACAATTAATGATACTAGAAGATCCAGAATGAGCTCGTTTTTCAAGGAAAAGCTGGAAGAATTGAGAATAATATAATTTATAAATATAACGAGATAATTAAAAACTCAGAGAAGAATTGAGAATTGAGGAGAATACAATTAAAAAACTTGGAGAAAAAAGTCGAGAATTGAGGAGAACACAATTAATATAATTGAAGAGAGAATAATTAAAATACTTGGAGAGAATAATTATTTTGAGAAGCAAAAGAATAATTATAGTACTAGGAGAGAATAATAAATCTGAGGCTAGAATATTTATTATTATAAGGGTACTTAAAAAATCACAAAATATTATATAATAAATTTAAAACATAATTAATATAGATAAAAATAATACATGTGAATTATACAATTAAATATATTAAAAATATTAAAAATATAATGGTACAAATATAATTGAAAAAATAGCTGAAAATATTATGGTTGAGAAAATTATAATATTTGTTAGTATATCAAAAAGTATTAAGAATAAAATATATAAAGATAAATATTTGTTGTAAAATATTATGTAATTAAGATTATAAAATGATTAATATTAATAACAAATGGATAATTAATTAGCAAAGAATATAAAAATATTATAGTTAACTTATATTTTATTAAACTTATAGTAATTATATAATTACTATAAAACAAGAAAATTTTGCAACCTAGTTGTACATCAAATTAAACAAATATTGACCCAATTCACCCAACTCAACGAAATTAGTTTGTTTAAGATAGGCGTATATTTTGTTTATTTTGTCTATTTCATCAGTATCATCAATAAAATTGGTTGTATTAACGAAAGAGTTGTAAGCGATAATATTTGGATCATGGTTAAGACTATAATTTATAATATAGTATATAATAGAAACACAAAGATTAAAAATATTTACTGTTTTTGCTTTTTCAATTTTATTTATATCCGACAAATATAAAGAACGTCCAAAATCTATCAAGATTAGTCTTCCATTTAATTCCATAATATTATCAATGTGAATATCGTTATGATGAATATTATTTTTTAATAAAAAACAAATGGCATCTACCAATTCTTCTATTTGATATATATTTGGTATATTGCTTAATTTTTCTAAACGAGGGTATATTATATAATATGTAATATATTCTGTTATTTCTTCTTCAGATTCTGATTCATCCAAGAGATAATTAATTTCAGATATATCAACAAACCAATCAATTGGTTTTATTATATTTTCATGATGTAAATTTGTCAAATAAGTATATTCCTTTAAATTACTACATTCTTTTATTATTTTATTCTTATTGTTCTTGTATTCGTATATAACACCGTCTTTTCCTCTCTGTATTTCTTTTCCAACCATTAAATTTTTATCAATGACTCTATTTATTGGAATATATTTAAATATATTATTCATATCCATATATCGTTTGCAGGTATATTTTTTTTTTATTTGCAAATATATTATTTTATATATAATTATTACAATCTAAAATTAAGTATTCAAAATTAATCTTATATTGTGTTCTGGTATATTTTGTCTTTATTATATCATATTTCTTTCATGTGATTATCATTTATTAATTATTCTAGTAATCTCCAAATAATATACATATAATTATTGGAACCGCTTATAGTATTATATTTATTGAAACTTTAAAGTAGATATTATATAAACCAGTCCAAACAATGTTTATTTCATACAAATAACTACATAATTGTACATAAAACGAACTACATATTTATATAATTATTGATACTTGATCAGTATTATATTATGTAGAAATATAATATGTTTTGCATTACATTTACTAAATTCATAATACAAATAGATAACAAATAGATAACAATTCTTATACTTGTTGAAATAATTTATTTTTAACATTACATTAAGAAATCATAATTATAATTCTCAAAGGATAAAAATTATGATACTTGAAGTAATAATAATTCGAATATATTAGCGATAATAATTCTGATACCCGAAGAGATAATAATATGGATACCAGAAGAGATAATAATTCGGATAGCCTAACAGATAAGAATTATAATATCAGAAGAGATGAGAATTATGATGCCTGAAAAGATAATAATTCGGATACCCGAAGAGATGAGAATTATATTACCCTAAGAGATGAGATTTAAAAGACCTGAAGAGATGAGAATTAAATACATGGAGAGATGAGAATTAATATATTAAAAGAAAATAATTGAGAATGATACAATTTATGAAACTTGAAGAGAATAACTAAGATAGTAGAAAAATAATTGGTAATAATACAATAAATAAACTTGAAGAATAATTAAGATACTAAAAAGAATAATTGAGAATGATACAACAAATAAACTTGAAGAGATAACAATTAAGATACTTAAGAATTATTATAATAGTCGAAGAGAGAATTATAGAATTATTTTACTTAAAAAATAAAGATTCGTGTACTAATGTGAAGATTTGGTAATTATGTAATTTACCAAGTTTAAAAGATAATAATTCTGATACTTGAAGAGAAAAATTGATAATAGAATTTATAAACAAGGCGAGATAGTTAAAAACTCAGAGAGAAGAATTGAGAGAACACAATTACAATACCTTGGATATGAATTGAGAAGAATAAAATTAATATAATTGAAGAGATAATAATTACAATTACAATTACAATTACAATTACAATAATAATAATTACAATTACAATAATAATAATTGCAATTACAATAATAATAATAATTACAATTACAATTACAATAATAATAATTACAATTACAATAATAATAATTACAATTACAATAATAATAATAGTACTTGGAGAATAATAATAATTACAATTACAATAATAATAATAGTACTTGGAGAATAATAATAATTACAATTACAATAATAATAATAGTACTTGGAGAATAATAATAATTACAATTACAATAATAATAATTACAATAATAATACTTGGAGAATAATAATAATAATAATAATAGTACTTGGAGAATAATAATAATAATAGTACTTGGAGAATAATAATAATAATAGTACTTGGAGAATAATAATAATAATAGTACTTGGAGAATAATAATAATAATAGTACTTGGAGAATAATAATAATAATAGTACTTGGAGAATAATAATAATAATAGTACTTGGAGAATAATAATAATAATAGTACTTGGAGAATAATAATAATAATAGTACTTGGAGAATAATAATAACAATAGTACTTGGAGAATAATAATAATAATAGTACTTGGAGAATAATAATAACAATAGTACTTGGAGAATAATAATAATAATAGTACTTGGAGAATAATAATAATAGTACTTGGAGAATAATAATGGAACTTGAAAAATTATCAAGAAGAAGACAATCAAGGAATTCGAAAAGATAATGTTTCAGAAACTAGATCAGAAGATGAGAATTCGGATATTCAAAGAGATGAGAATTACGATACCTGAAGAGATAAGAATTATGATACCTGAAAAGACGAGAATTATGATACCTAAAAAGACGAGAATTATAATACCTGAAAAGATGAGAATTATGATACCCTAAGAGATGAGAATTACGATACCCTAAGAGATGAGAATTACGATACCCTAAGAGATGAGAATTACGATACCCTAAGAGATGAGAATTATGATACCCTAAGAGATGAGAATTATGATACCCTAAGAGATGAGAATTATGATACCCTAAGAGATGAGAATTATGATACCCTAAGAGATGAGAATTATAATATATGGAGAGATATATTCAAGATGTATGAAAGAACATTTTACTCATAGAGAATAAATTTAGATACTTATTATTATAAGAGATAAGAGATATGATATCTTAGATAAAAATATTGTACAATTTATAAGTTTGGTATGATGGTGATCATTATGTAATATGTTTTTACACTGTTATACAATTTATACACATTTAGAGTTTACAGTCATATAAACTCTAAATGATAATTCATCAGAAAATCAAATTTATGAATGTTCAGATTATCAAAGTGATAAAAATAATAAAACTGAATTTATAAAAATAATAAGAATGATAAACTAGTGTTTGTCAACATATTAAGATTGTATTTAGCTCGAAAAATTTACAGAATTGTCGAACATCACTTCAAATAGGAGAATAATTATCACTTCAAGCATAAGAAAAATTATTACTCCCACTATCAGAATTATTATGTCTCTATGTATCCAAATTATTATCTCAGATATCAGAATTATTATTTCTCTGAATACTAGAATTATTTATCTATTAAATATAAGAACGATTTATTTATTTCAATACCGGAATTATTATCTCTCAGAGAATAATTAGAAATCATACAATTTATATACTTGAACAGAATAAGTCGAATACTTAAAGAGAATAAGTCGAATACTTAAAGAGAATAAGTCGAATACTTAAAGAGAATAAGTCGAATACTTGAACAGAATAAGTCGAATACTTGAACAGAATAAGTCGAATACTTAAAGAGAATAAGTCGAATACTTGAAGAGATAATTATGATACTTAAATATTATTATTCAGAATTATAACTTGAAGAGAATATTGATACATTAAGATATCAATACTTGAAGAGATAATTCTTTTGATACTTTAAGAGAATTCTTCTGATACTTGAAGAAATAATAATTATGGGACTTGAGATAAATATTATAATACTTGAAGAGATAAATATTCTAGTACTTGAAGAGATAAATATTATAATACTTGAAGAGATAAATATTATAATACTTGAAGAGATAAATATTATAATACTTGAAGAGATAAATATTATAATACTTGAAGAGATAAATATTATAATACTTGAAGAGATAATAATTGTAGTACTTGAAGAGATAATAATTGTAGTACTTGAAGAGATAATAATTGTAGTACTTGGAGAGATAATAATTGTAGTACTTGAAGAGATAATAATTGTAGTACTTGGAGAGATAATAATTCTGGGACTTGAAGAGATAATTATTCTGATACTTGGATAGAATACATGAGAATTATACAATTTTATATATTTGAAGAGAATAAGTATTCTATTTGAAGAGATATTTAATATAATAATTGAATATTATTCAGAATTATAATTCGAAGATAATTATACAAATTTATAACTTGAAGAGATAATGAATCGCTTTTCTTATTGCACATATTCGAGGACTAAAACATCAACTATTAAGAGGTAATATTTCTGATATTTTGGTTGGAAAATCGATAATTGTACAATTAATTGAAATTAAGAGATAATAATTTTGATACCTAAAGAGATAATACATTAAAAAATTCTAATGATATTTTTCCAATTGGGAGCGTCTTTTAATTTTAAAAATTATATTCCAGTTAATATTAATATCGACTTATTTGTTTATAAATATTAAATATGAAACAAACTTCAAATAATATGTCTGTCTTACAGTTGAATCACTCAACACAAAACTTATAACTATAAAATATTACTTCTAGTAATATTTATAATTTTCTTCAACTATCATAATTTCAAGTATATTATAATAAATTATTATAAACAATATGGTAATGATACATTATGTGTATTAACTATGTTCTTATAAATTTTTCTCTCCAACAATGATCTCATAAAATACCATAATAATCTCTTCAAGTTTCAAAAAAATCTCTTTATGTATTATAATTATCTCTTTATGTATTATTATTTCTTCAAGTTTATAAACTGTATAACGATTACGTAAAAGTTAATTTATTTTTTCAAGTATTATAATTTTTATTTGTTCATGTTTATAAACTGTATAACCGTTACATGAAAGATAAATTATCTTTCATGTATTATTATGGTATTTTCAATATGTTAAACGCTGATTGTTAATTCTTTCTACAAATGTATTGATTATTATGTATTGATTATTATGTATTGATTATTATGTATTGATTATTATGTATTGATTATTATGTATTGATTATTATGTATTGATTATTATGTATTGATTATTATGTGTTGATTATTATGTGTTGATTATTATATGTTGATTATAATATAATATATAATATATATTATTCATTGTTAATCAATAAACTGTGTCGATTTTTTATACTTTTATATATTATTAATGACAAAAATCTCTTCCATTTGTTGCATAAATATTTTCACTTCCGAGTATGTTGTATTAATTTTAAAATCAAATCCAATATCACTATAACTCGAGAAAATATTAACATATCCATTAGACTTAGCGCACATTTTAAATAATTCTGAAAAATGACTCATATTAGAACTTTTATATTGTGTTATAGAAAAATTAAGATCATTAATATTAGCTATAATATCCAAATTTGAAGTTATAACGAGGATAAATATTAATACAAGGATCTAAATCAGAATCAAAGATATCGAGATAAGATTGATAGTGATAATCAGAGATGACAGACGAATAAAAACCATCATAGTATGAATCAGATACATAACCATCATTATCAGAATCACGATAGTAATAATCATTATAGAAATATTTTTTGGATAAATAGTTGTGGGAAAAATTACAAGGATTAGGGGAATGAACAATAGAACGACAAGGACATTTAGGATAAGATAAAAAAGATGTAGTTATACGGGTACAAACAAGATTATAAAGACAATAAAATCTATAAAAATCTGCAATGGGCATTGAAAAATCGAAATTTGTATAAAAATCTGTAAGTGAACAAGTGTGGTAGTTAAGAAAAATTGTTGGTATTTTATAGGAAGTATTAATGATAAAATGACAAAGAGATAATCTATATAAAGACTGATATCGATAATTATTAGTTGATAGCATCAGCCAATTTCTATACATAATAGAGTCGGGATGTGTATTAGAAGTATGATATAATATAGAATGTTCTAATTTATAAAAAAATCTTTTCTTAACACGTTTATAATAAAATTTAGAACTGGTTGATTGAGAAAGAGTTTCCATATCATATAATTTAGATTTAAAGTATCCCATTGTCCGGAAAATAAATTATAAAAAAAATCATCCAACAAATGGGATGAAAATTTGCAGCTTGTGTAATGATATTGATTCATAATACAAGGCTTAAAATATTCTAGATACTTAATAACAATATTTGAAATATTTTGTACTATAGTTGAATCAGACATATATTGATAATTATAAACATAATTCATTAACAAATAGCTAATAATATTTTTTCTTTGATTCAATAGTTTTTTTGAATAATAATTTTCATATTGTGGATTTTGAATTATATAATTCCATTGTTTACTTATATAATTCATAATTTTAACATTAGTTATAATATCTATATATTCTGTAATAATAAAAAGAATATCATCACTAAAATTAAAATTTAAATTAAATTTATCCAGTACTACATTATTTCTCTTCAACTTTTTATCAATTTTGCTTTCTTCAGGATTATCTTTAGTATTTTCTATTATTTTATTTTCTTCTGTAACGTGTCTTAATATATTATATATATTATTATAAACATTTCTCATTTAATTTTATATCATTCGTTTTAAATTAAATTAGTATTTGAGTTCACATTTTTACAATATATTAATTTACATAAACAAATATTATTATTGTTATATAACATAATAATTATATTCTTTACTAATTAATCATAACAAAAACTTCACGGGTTGAATTTTTGAAAATTTAGGACATTTTACAAAATAGCGATCACTTAGTGTAAATGTATATTAGAATTTTATATAAAATCTAATACTTTATCATTAAACATAATTTATGTATTTTATATGACACTTATCATCGACACAAATATCTACTTTACTGGTAAAATTACCAAACTGTCAATTTACTTAAAGATTCATAAATTTGAAGAGATCAGAATTATGATACTTAAATACAATAATTGAGAACTATACAAAATAAACTTGAAGAGATAATAATTATAATAGTTGAAGAATTATAGAAGATAATGGTTATAATACTTGAAGAATTATAGAAGACAATGGTTATAATACTTGAAGAATTATAGAAGACAATGGTTATAATACTTGAGGAATTATAGAAGACAATGGTTATAATACTTGAAGAATTATAGAAGACAATGGTTATAATACTTGAAGAATTATAGAAGACAATGGTTATAATACTTGAAGAATTATAGAAGACAATGGTTATAACACTTGAAGAGATATTTTTCTTACACTTGACAAGATATTTGTTATAATATTTGATGAAATATTGCAAAACGTATTAATTATGGTATTATAAGTGAAAATTTTAGATATATACATTTTTATGTGTCTTATTATATAATTATTATGGACAGGAATAGATAATTATACCAATAATATTATGCAAATTGTTATTAATATTAAAAATTATAAAAAGGTTCTTTTACCTAAAAGGGTAAAAGAAGTAGAGGTATCCCGTTTGAAAACTTCTTTAAAAAGGAATAAAATCAATTTTAATTATTTTATACAACATTATTACAGTTTATAATAAAATAAAGATAATATTCAAATAAAGATAATATGAAAAGATAAATATTAGGATATATGAAAAGAAGAAATTATTATAGAGTTTAAGCGAATAATTAAGAATTATACAATTAATCTAGACTTGAAGAGAACAAGTGAGATTAATACAATTAATCTCACTTGAAAAAGAATAATTGATAATTATACAATTGATTAGTATTGAGAGATAATAATTATGATATATAAAGAGATAATTATTATCTTTTTCATGAATGAATTATAATACATGAAAAGATTAGAATTCGAATACATGAAAAGATCACAACTATAACACTCGAGAAGATCAGAATAGTTATAGTTGAAAGATAATAATTATACTTGAAAAGAGCATAATTATAATACTTGAAGAGGTAAATATTAGAAAACTCGATAAGATAATTATACGAATACAATTAATAAACTTGAATAAACGATTATTATGAGATCTCAAAAGAATAACCAAGAATAATAAAATTAATGAACTTGAAGAGATCAGAATTATAATACTTAAAGAGACATTGATATAATATTTGATGAAGATATCTTGGAAATATATTAATCATAATAATAGAAGAGAAGAATTGAGATTTATACATTTTATACATTTTATACATTTTATATGCTTGATGATACATTAATTATCATACTTACAAAAAGAATTAACAATTTATAAACCTGAAATGATTATAATAATACTTGAGGAGATAATTAGAATAATAGTTGAAGAGAAGAATTATAATGCGATTGAATAAATTAGAATAATACTTGAAGTTATTCTTAAAGCTATCAATTACATATAAAATAATTCAATAGTAAGGTAGATATATTATATATTAATATTTATGAACAAAATCGCAAACATTAATATTAACTTGAATATTTAATATAGGATCAAAAAATATCTCTTAAGCTAACGATAAAATTCCGTTTGGTAAAATAATATTTTATGATTTATATTTATAGCTTGAGAATGCGTACAGACGGCGATACTTTTATAAATATTAATATGATGCTAATAATAAAGATAATAAGAAAAAGGTTCTTTTACCAAAAAAGGTAAAAGAAGTAGAAGTATTCCGTTCAAAAACTTCTTTTCAAAAAGCAAATTATTCAATTTTATACATAATTATAACACTTAATAAAATCAAAGATTATAGCTAAAAAAACATATTCTAATAGAAATATTAGGATACTTGAGCAGGATAACAATGATAATACTCGAAGAGATAAATATTATGACACTTGTACAGATTGATCAAGAATTATAATAATTATAATTCTTGAAGAGATAACAATTCAGATAGTTGATGAGATAACAATTCAGATAGTTGATGAGATAATAATTATAATTATAATAATTGAAGAGATAATTATAATACTCGAATAGAAGAATTATAATACTCGAATAGAAGAATTATAATACTCGAATAGAAGAATTATAATACTCGAATAGAAGAATTAAGAAGAAAACAATTAATAAGCATGGTAAGATAATTATTATAAAACTTAAAGAGATAATTATTCAGATACATGAAGAGATCATAATTATGAAACTTGAAGAGATAATTATGATAATACTGGAAGAGATAATTATGATAATACTTGAAGAGATAATTATGATAATACTTGAAGAGATAATTATGATAATACTTGAAGAGATAATTATGATAATACTGGAAGAGATAATTATGATAATACTTGAAGAGATAATTATGATAATACTGGAAGAGATAATTATGATAATACTGGAAGAGATAATTATGATAATACTGGAAGAGATAATTATGATAATACTTGAAGAGATAATTATGATAATACTGGAAGAGATAATTATGATAATACTTGAAGAGATAATTATGATAATACTGGAAGAGATCAGAATTATAATACTGGAAGAGATCAGAATTATAATACTTGAAGAGATAATTATAATTCTTGAAGTGAATAATTTTGATATATGAAGAGATCAGAATTATAAAACTTGAAGTGACAAGAATTATAATACTTGAAGTGAATAATTCTGAAACTTGAAGAGATCAGAATTATAAAACTTGAGGAGAATTGTTCTGAAACATGAATAATTCTGAAACATGAAGAAATAATAATTCTGATACTTGAAGAGAAGAATTGAGAATTATACAATAAATAAACATGAAGAATTAAGAATTATACAATTTTATAAACTTGAAGAGATAATTATTATGATACTTGAAGAGAAGAATTGAGAATTATACAATAAATAAACATGAAGAATTAAGAATTATACAATTTTATAAACTTGAAGAGATAATTATTATGATACTTGAAGAGAAGAGTTGAGAATACAATAAACTTGAAGAGATAAGAATTATAATACTGAAAGATATAATAATTATAATACTGGAAGAGATTATAATTATAATACTGAAAGATATAATAATTATAATACTGGAAGAGATAAATAATATAATACTGAAAGATATAATAATTATAATACTGGAAGAGATAAATAGTATAATACTTACAGAGATAAATATAATAATACTTGCAGAGAATAATTAAGGATTATAGTTGAAGAGAATAATTGAGAATAATATAATAAATAAAATTAACTAGATAATAATTACAAGACTTGAAGAGAATAATTATAATACTGGAAGATATTATAATTATAATACTTGAAGAGAATAATTATTATACTGGAAGATATTATAATTATAATACTTGAAGAGAATAATTATTATACTGGAAGATATTATAATTATAATACTTGAAGAGAATAATGAGACTTTGTAGAGAAGAATTAAGAATTATACAATAAATAAACTGGCAGAGATAAGAATTATAATACTCGAAGAGAAGAATTATAATACTTGAAGAGAAGAATTGAGAATAATACAATTAATAAACTTGAAGAGATAAGAATTATAATTACTTGAAAAAAGAATTAAGAATTATACAATTTATACAGTTGAAGAGATAATTATAAAACGGGATGAGATAAGAATTATAATACTTGAAGAGAACCATAATATTTGAAGAGAACTATTATAATATTTGAAGAGAAGAATCGAGATTAATATAATTAATATAGATGAAGAGATAATTATTAAGATACTTGAAGAGATGAAGATCTGAATACTTGCAGAAAATTGAGAACAATAGAATTGGTAAATTTGAAGAGATAATAACTGAATACTTGAAGAGATAATAACTGAATACTTGAAGAGAAAAAGATTAGAATATTTTAAGGGAAAAAGATTGGAATATTTTAAGGGAAAAAGATTGTGATACAATTAATATACTTGAATAGATGATTATGAGATCTGAAAAGAATAACTAAGAATAAAATTAGTAAATTTGAACGGATAAGAATTAGAATACTTAAAAAGATTATTATGATACTTGAAGATATCATAATTGAGAATTATACAATTAATATACTCGAAGAAATAATTATAGACCCAGAAGAGATATTTGTTATAATACTTGATAAGATAACTTGATAAGATATTAATTACTATACTAGTAGAAAGAACCATTAATTAATAATAATTAAAAACTAGAGATATTATAGTTCTGATATTAAAAGATATAAATAGAGAATTACAGAATCAATACTTGAAAAGATGTTAATTATGGTATTAAAAGAGATAAATCAATAATTATACGATCAACATACTTGAAAGGATCGATATTATTATTGTTTAAAGATCAGAATTATCAGACTTGTTGAGAATAATTATAATACTTGAAAAGATAATAATGATACTCGAAGAGAACAACAATAATACTTGAAGAGTATAATTACGTAATTTGTTTATTTAGATATTATTCTATTGATAAATTAATTATGTAAAATATAAGATATGACCAATATAATATAAAACCAATATAATATTTGATGATGGTTAAATATTACATAAATTCAAAACGGTTTATGGTAAATACATAAATTCGTAAATATAAACATTAAAAATATACTTTAATATGGGATAAAATATGTCTCTTAGGCTAACGATAAATTTTTGGGTAGTATTTATCGCTTCAGAATGTGTAAGACGAAGATAAAATTGCAGATAATAAATATAATGTTATTAATAAAGGTAGTGAGAAAAAGCTTCTTTTACCTAAAAAGGGTAAAAGAAGTAAAGGTATCCCGTTCAAAAACTTCTTTTCAAAAAGCAAATTATTCAATTTTAATTATTTTATACAGTTCATTATAAAAGCAAATATAATATTCAAAGATAAATATCAGGAAACTTGAAGAAAAGAAAAATTGGGGATTCTGAAATTAATAAACTTGGAGATAATAATTATGATACTTGAAGAGAAGAATTGAGAATAATACAATTAATAAACTTGAAGAGATGATAATTATGATACTTGAAGAGAACAATTAAAAATAATACAATTATGATACTTGAAGAGAACAATTAAAAATAATACAATTATGATACTTGAAGAGAACAATTAAAAATAATACAATTATGATACTTGAAGAGAACAATTAAAAATAATACAATTATGATACTTGAAGAGAAGAATTGAGAATAATACAATTAATAAACTTGAAGAGATGATAATTATGATACTCGAAGAGATAAATTAAGAATAATACAATTAATATACTTGAAGAGATAATTATTATGATACTTAAAAAGATAATTCGAATACATGAAGAGAAGAATTGAGAATTATACAATTCACATACTTGAGGAGATAATAATTATGATAATTGACGAGAAGAATTATACAATTAATACTTGAAGGTATTAATAATTATGATACTTGACGAGAAGAATTGAGAATTATACAATTAATTAAATTGGAGAAATAATTGTTATGCTACAAGAGATAATTCGGATACTTAAAGAGATAAATATTGAATACTTAAGAGATAATAATTATGGAACTTGAAGAGAATTATAGAAATTTATAACTTGAAGATAGAATAATTCAGATATTTGAACAGATAATAATTCGGAAACTTGAAGATAATAATTGAGAATAATACAATTAATAAATTTGAAGACATTATACAATACTTGAAGATATAATAATTCGAAAGTATAAAGAGATAATTATTTTAATATGCAGAGATAAATATTCAAATACTTGAAGAGATAAGTATTATAATACTTGAAGAGATAAGTATTATAATACTTGTTGAGAAGAATCAAGAAGAATCAAGAAGAATATAATTAATAAACTTGAAGAGATAAGAATTCTGATACTTACAGAGAATTATTATTAAGAGATAAGAATTCTGATACTTGCAGAGAATTATTATTAAGAGACGATAATCTGAATACTTGAAAAGATTATTATGATACATAGAGAGATAAGAATTGAGAATTATACAATTAAGATATTTGAAGAAATAATTATGAAACTTAAAGATAATTATAAAACCTGAATAGATATTTGTTATAATATTTGATGAGATAACTAGAAAAAATATACATTTTATATGGTAGGTGATAAAAATTATGATTGACCAGAAGAGATAATATTTAATATACTCTAATTGTATAATTGATTAAATAAATTTATTACAGTTTTCATTTTATAATAATTTTCGAAAAATAAATTTACAACAAATATAACGTGTGTTATATTCTATTTGATAATAATTTTTTTCTTCGATTTCTTTTGTTATTTGTTTTAAATCAGGAACAAATACACAATCAATGTTCCATAATTCATCTTCTGCATCTGGCCATATCCACATATTATGAACATAAAATCCTTTTGTATCATTAAAAATATTGCAATCATTCAGAGATTCATTCAATAAATCGTTATATAATTCTTCTATATTTTCTGATTCGTTAACTGGATATTCTTCATTATCACTAATATTAACCTGTATTAATTCGTACATTTATATATATTATCTAATATATATAATATTCATTTTGGTAACTAATTATTCACCATATAGTATAAGTATATTATCTAATATATATATAATATTCATTTTGGTAACTAATTATTCACCATATAGTATAAGTATATTACATTTACTCTTTGTTTATAATCTATAATATTTTAATTTTATAACTAAAATATTATCTCAATATTTTAATACAAGAATATTATCTTGTAACTAAAATCAATTAAATAATCATGTAAAATATTAAGATATAATGTAATATAATATTTAAACATTGTTAAATATTACATAAATTAAAAACACTTATATTTATAGTAAATACACAAATTACTTAATATTAACATAAATATTAACTTGAATATAATTGTGATATTGGATAAAAAATATGTCTCTTAAGCTAACGATAATTTTTTTTTCGGTAAAATAATATTTTATGGTTAATAATTATCTCTTCACCGTGCGTACAAACGGAGATAAAATTGTGGATGATGAATATAGTATTATTAATAAAGATAATGAGAAAAAGGTTCTTTTACCTAAAAATAGTAAAAGAAGTACAGGTATCCCGTTTAAAGACTTGTTTTCAAAAAACATAAAACTGAGTTTTATTATTTCGCTCCTTTTTTATAATAAACCAAATATTATAGGTAAATGGGTATAATAAATATATTCAAAGAGAATTATTAAAAACTAAAGAGCATACAATTATAATTGCTCGAAGAGATAAATATTTTGATACTTGAAGAGATGATAATTATAATACTTCAAGAGATAAATATTACAGGACTTGAAGAGATAGTTATAATACTGGAAGAGACAATTATTATAATACTTAAGGATATTATAATAATAATTATGATTACATATTTGAAGGAATAAGAATTATAATATTTGAAGAGACAATTGTTATAATACTTAAAGAGATTATAATTATGATTATATATTTGAAGGAATAAGAAAGATAATAATTCGAATAATCGAAAAGATTAGAATCACGATACTTTGGGGAAGATAATAATTTACACTTATAAAGATAAATATAGTTGAAGAGAACGTAATTAGAGAATTTAAATGATGATATAATAAACTAAGGTAAATGTTGATATAATTGAAGATATAAATATACAATTGTATTAATTTATAATTGTACAAAATTACATAATGTAATATGTAATTTTGAAGTAGAATATAAAACGGGAACAAAATTTATATCTCATGTTAATAATAAAATCTGGTTTCTTAATATGGTTTATGATTTATCCATTGAAAATTATCTCCACAAATTAAGATAAATTTTATCATTATGTAATAAACGTTCCCTTACCCTTTTAGATAAAATGAGTACATTCAATTTTTATTATTTGACACAGTATTATAATAAATATTAATGTTTATGGTAACTAACATTAAATATACTTGATTATTATAAACAATAAAGGTATTGTATGTAAAATAACATAAAGATCGTATATTCGAATGGTAAAATGTGGTAAATGAAACTATTAAATATTTAATTTTAAGTATAATTAAGATATTTATGTTTGTAACGTGGATAATCATTGTAGTAATCATAACAAGTTTCACTATAATAGTATGAATCATCATAGAGTATATCGCTATAAGAATCGTTATATATATTATAATATGCATCACGAATAAAATTCTTGGACAAAAATTTGTGGGAAAAATTGCAAGGATTAGGAGAATAAATAATAGAACGACAAGGACATTTTGAATAAGACATAAAAGATTTACAAACATGAGAACGAATGAGTTGATAGTAACAATAAAATTTATAAAAATCCAAATCAGGTATTGTTAAATCGAAATTTGTGTAAAAATTTGTGTCAAAAATAGTGTTATAACTTAAATAGGCATTATTGAATTTGTCAGACATATTAATTGAAAAATGGCATAATGCCAATTTATATAAAGATTTTTCGTTATTATTTCTTCCATATACAGACCAATTGTTATATAGATCAGAATCTTTATCTATTTGGTTACTACATAATCTTATATATAAGCTTAAAGTTGAACAAAAATTAGAATAAAAACCAGTATAAGAATTTATATAGTATAGTTCTTGTAAAACTGTATCCCATGATCTGGAAAAAATATCAGTAAAAAATTTTTCTAATAAACAAGAAGAAAAATAACAATTCGGAAAATGGTATTTGTTCATGATACAAGGTTTGAAATATTCTAGATAATTAACAACAATATCCGAAATTTCAGATATTATGTCGTTTTTCGATTTAAGTTCAGGATTATAAAGATAATTTATCAATAAATAAGTTACAATATTTTTTCTGTCTTTCAGTATTCTTTTCGAATAATAATTTTCATATTGAGGATTTTGTATTATACTATTCCATTGTTTACATACACAATTTATAACATTTATATTAGTATTTATATCTAGATATTCTGTAATATTAACAATAATATCATCCGGAAAATTAATATTTGTGAATAAAAATATATTATTTACATCATTTACATCATTTATATCATTTACATCATTTATATCATTTACATCATTTATATCATTTACAAATTTGGTATCATTCTTGTTCTTTACTATAAAGTTCTTTTTAATATTTTGTTCTATTTTAATTAGTTTGTTTTCATCTGTTATCAAATTTAATATATTATATATATTATTTGTTACAAAATTACTAGAATTTTTCATTTTATATTGAACATTATTTTCTTATTTATTCTATTTTTCTTCAACACTAAATAACATGGCTATTTAGTTATTCTAAATATAGAGTGAAAAGTATTATGGTACCAATATTTTCACATAATAATATTTCATAATGGAATTATAAAATATTATACTTGATTACAATATAGCTTAACAACCACAAAAATATTCAACAAACCAGTTATTAAAATATAAATTTAAGCAAGTAACGATTTGTATTATTTGTTTCTATGAATTGATGTATTTGTGATAACTATGTTAAAATGTATATGTTAAAATAAATATTTGAGGCAATACTTGTAAAAATAGATATTTAGGCAAAGTAAAACATGTTGTTAAACATTTAGCCCATTAAAAGTAACAATAAAAGCTAGGACAAGAGGATTACAAGAATAAAGACTCTGAATATTTTACCAACAAGTTTAAAACTATACTACTATTTAACTTAATTATAATAGGTGATAACTCATAGTTTAGATTTATATGAAGAGCATCTTTTTGATCCAAAAAAACATTATTTACGATATCGAATTCCATTAATTTGTTTAGATAAGATGATAATGATTTTTTAGGTATTTTAAGATCATTAGATCCTCTTCTAGTTAAATATATTTCAGTATGTTTATTTCGAATATACATGTATTTTGTCCATCTAAAATAGAGAAAAATACAATCTATCAATAAATATTGGTAGGTTCTTTTTAAGGCTATATTCCATAAATTTGCTATCAAAATATTTAATCTGTTCGTCTGAATATAAAGATTCAAAAATTTTAATTGTCCAGTTTTCATCAACAGATTCTGTATCCAAAACTATATAATCCTTGTCCTGTAATGATAGTTGAGCTTTAAAATATTCAGAGTTAGCAATGAATACATATTTGTGTAGTTTTAATTATATTTTACCACATTTTACGATAATATCTGAATTATTATCAGTATTCCAAAATAACTCGCATAATCTCATTTCTATGTATATTAAAAATTTATACCATTCAAAATATATTACAGAAATTTATTCCTCCATAAAACATCGAATCTAATTAAAGTTGAGATATTATTCATAAATATAAAATAGCGCAAAACGTTTTTATTAACACTGAAAAAGAACGTTAATAAAAACCTTTTTAAAACGGCAATTAACGTTCTTTTTGGTTTTTGGGAAAGTATAGAAAATTTTTTTAGTTCTATTGTTTACAATATATTATTACGAGCCATAAGATATAGATATAGATATAGATATATATTGGTATGATAAAAAATATTAGTAGACAATAGCTGTTATATTAAGACAATACAATAATATATGATACAAAACTATAATATTATAAAAAAATGTGGCAATTTCAAAAATATGGTAAATATCCAAATTTACTGAAATCATAATTTCAATAAAGTATCAATACATTGCGTAGATCATGTTTACTAGATTATCGTGATTTAAAGAATTACCTTACATTATTTACTTTATATGATTTGTTTTTAAAAACTCGTAATTACGTCAATGAAATATACCATAAAAATATTTTACCAAAAATCAAACAAACGATAATAATATAGACTACAATATTATGCGCCACGTTGATAATATACAAGATAATTATTCAACCGAAATCTGATATGTAGTTCTTAGAAGCAGTAAGTCTGACGCTAAATATTTAGCTTAATTTATGTCTACAAATATAAAGTAATATATCAACAATTATGCTTGTTTTATATTACTTTAATATATCAACAATTATACTTGTTTTATATTACTTTAATATAGATATATTGTTCAACAATAATTACCATATCACATTGTTTTTAAAGTAACGAAATATTATATTATGATTTACAATAATATTAATTATAATGCGAATTATTTTAATAAAGAACTACAATTATATATATCATAATATTTTTATTTATTTGGATTAGAATTAATATACGTAATTATTGTTGTGTTACAATAATAGAATTTGGAAACCTGAATTTTTTTATGTAATACTTGCTGTAAAACAGGTTGTCTTAAATAACAATATTCTTTTTTGTTGAATATTATACTAATTAGCTATAAGTTATAAATCAAAAAAAGAGAAAAAAGATAATAAAAAAACAAAAACAATATGAAAATATTTTTAGTAAAATAATGATTAAAAATTGAGCATATAACAATGTGCAAAACAATAGAAAAACTTATATCAGGATATAAATGCGATACAATACTAAAATTTGAAAAAGAAGAAATAAAAACACATAAGGAAATATTATGCGATAATTCAGATTTTTTTAAAACATTTTATGACAAATGGGATCATGAAAAAAATGGTGTTATGTCTATGATAGAAACAAATATTAAAGATTTGGATATTTTTAGAGAGATACTGAGATTATGGTATTATGATAATAATCAAATAATCTGTGAAATGACAAAAACAATCATATTCAAAGATTATATTAATTATTTAGGTGCAAAACCTTTTTACTATATTCCGCCTCAAGTAACTATACCTTCAATTCTTTTGGAAGAATTAGGATATTGGTATACTACTTATGATGAAGATCAACATTCTGACTATTGTCAAAAATTAATAGTGGATGGAAAACAAGTACCTTTTAATGGCGATTATATAAATATTTTCAAAATCAAAGAAATAAATGATATCATTAGACAATCTGGTTTTATCGACGTTATTGATAAAACAATAATTGCCAAAAAACAAAATGTATTTGACGATACTTTGTGTTATGAATACACTCTTGGATCTACAACAAAAAGTATCCATATATATACAACACAAAAAAAAGGATATTGGGATGAGAGAAGATTATATAATAAAATAAATATATCAAATATAATAACTGATTTGGTAAAACTATATTATAAATATTATATATCAGAAAATTAACATTCATATATCTCTATTCATATATCTCTATTCATATATCTCTATTCATATATTTACTTTTAATTTGAACAATTATCTATTCACTTACTTTTAATTTCAACAATTATCTATATAATTATATAGATAATTACCTCTATTCGATTATTGGGAATTATTTCATCCGAATTAAAAGACAATAGTTAATAGAACAATATGAACGAAATATTGATACATTTAATACTATTCTGTATGATATACAATTCTATAATATCATAAAACAATATCAAAATTTTTCACAATATCCTAATTTAACAGAAATATTAATTTCATATATGAAAAATGATTCTTTGAAGATAATATCTTTGCTTAATTATAGAAGTTTGAAGCACTATCCTTTTATTATTTACTTTTTATATGATTTATGCTTGAAAATCAGATATAAAGACGCCAAATATCAGAATGATATTTTATCATTAATAAAATCTGACGATGATAAAACAGACAAACAACTTATTCATTATATAGATTATATGTCAAAATTACATAAAACAGAAATCATTACAGTACATAATTTATTACAAAAATCTAATTATCCAAATTTGAGAAGCCGTAACTCTATTATAACAAAATTACAATATATTTAATAACATCATAATTATCACAGTACACTTTCACAATATTCCACAAATTATATTGTGAAATATCTATTTTTTGATTTTAATTAGATTCTATTATTAATCTTTGATGTAAAGTTTAATAATTATTTAATCATTTAATAACTTATATTATTTACATCATTAATACTTGTTCCAAATATTCATACAAAATTATCTAATTATATATTTTTGATGTCAAATAAAAATTATTTGCATAAAATATTTTTATTTGTTGTAGATTATATAATAATAGTAATTATCTATTATTAATATTCCATAAATTATTATTATAATATTCCATAAATTATTACTATTATTCTATAAACTTATAAAATTAATGGGTTATTACAATTTGTTTCTCTAATTGAATTATTGAATCATTCTTATATATTAGATTGTCAGTAAAATTTTTCATCATAAATAATCATATCAAGAATCTAATTAAAAAAATTATTATTTTGATTTTTTAAAATTTACTTGCGAAGAAAAAAAAGTCTGAAATGACTGAAATAACAGTTTCAAGAGGACTGGCAGAACTCCATCTTTTAGATAAAAAAATAAGAAAAACAATAGAAAAAGCAAAATACGTGGCTGTAAAAACAAAGACAAAAAGCTTGGATGTTTCAAAATTTAAAATTGAAGCAAAATCTGATTTACAATCTATCAACGATTTGATAAAAAGGAGAAATATGATTAAAGCATCTGTAGTAAAGAGCAACGCTGTTACTAATGTAAAAATAGGGAAAAACGAATATACAGTTGCAGATGCAATAGAAAGAAAACAAAGTATTCAATATGAAAAAATATTGTTGTCGTCTTTACAACAACAAAGATCCCAGTTAATCCAGCAATTAAACGAACATGAATTAGCGATTAAAAATAAATTGGACAGATTATTGGAAGTTGAATTTGGTAAGGATGTAAAAAGCAATGTTGATAACGTAAATTCTATAACTCAGTCTTATCTCGAAAATAATAATATGGAATATATTGATCCTATTGATATTGATTCTACTATTTCTCAACTAGAAAATTCAATAAATGAATTCGAGTCTGAAGTAGATCTTGTCTTGGTCGAATCCAATGCCATCACAAAAATTATTATCTCTGATTAATTACCCCTGATTTTATCCCTTGTTATGGTGAAAACATCAAAAACCGTTCCCTTGTTAGCATGCTAACATACTAGATAGGTAATGATTTCAATATCTTTAAAGATATTATGATTGATTTATCCTTAATATGGTCAATTAAAATTCAATCCTCATATTTCATAAAATATTCCTGAATGGAATAGATTCAATTATCATCCTTCTCACATTATCAATTTATCATCAATTTCATCACTCATTCTTCAATTTTCTACAAAATCCAAGATAAAGATGTTTGTTTTTAAAATAAAACAACGGGGTTTTATGGTTATCCCTGATGTTATCCCTTGGCTACCATGGCAAGGCATAACAATTTATACTAATTATTTGTATACTTGTATTTATATTATAAATGCATATATATATAATATTCATCTTTTACAATTAAGTTTTTTGTTAATGATAGAAGTTTTATCTTTAATAATTATTACAATATACTATTGAATAATTATTTTTTCTGTGGTATAATAAACTGTCCAATGTATAAAATTATATTATTACTGTTCTGTATTATTGTTGAAATTTATACTTTAAAAAACCTGCTAATATATTTAATAATTTTAATGTAGGAACTTGGAATATCAAAGATCACAACACCAATAAAACATTTGAAACGAAAATGTGGCTGGATAATAAAAATCAAAAGAGCAGATTCGATATGAAAGATATGTTGACAGTAGAGATTAATGATTTCAAAAATAATCTTAAAAATACATTTTATTCAGATGATACAACTGGATAAGTATTGTGTAAAACTGATCATCCTGATATGCCCAATATATTCACTTATGATATGCCCAATATATTCACTTATGATATGCCCAATATATTCACTTATGATATGCCCAATATATTCACTTATGATATGCCCAATATATTCACTTATGATATGTTTAAAAAATCAAATTATAATGGCATAGTATCTATCAACAACAAACCAACTTTTCAATGGACAAATACTGATTTTTTGGGTATAAATGGCACTTATTATCAAGATGCTATAACTTTTGATCCAATACAATTTTCACCCCATAAGAATCCTCATAATATAACATTCATTTTTTCGTTTTCAAATGCTTCTTCTATTGATCGTTATCTTACTATCTCTCAAGATTTAATGCAAATATGCAAAGCTTGATAAGTCAATACACACTTTAAATTATTTATTCTTCTCAAATATCTATGTTCCAATATTATAATAAATTATAGTTGATATTATAATATTGTTTCTCCGTCACGTAATTTATCAATTTTTCTCCAGTTAGTCAATTATATAATATATTTTTCGACTCGCTATATTAAATTACTTTAGAGTAATTTAATATTATTATCATCAAATACCAATTTGTATAATTATGGTACATCTATTAAATGTAATTATATATACTTAATCATATAATTATATATACTTAATCATATAATTATATTTTGCTTAAAAATTATGTTTTGCTTAAGAATTATGTTTTGCTTAAGAATTATGTTTGCTAAAAATAATATTTTACTGAAAAATAATATATTAATAGTTAAGTTGTGTAATTGTGTAAATAATATATTAACCATTAATTAACATAGAATATGAATCGACAAGTTCCATAATTATATTCTTATATGTTAAATGTTATGTAACAAACTATTGTTATTATATATTACATGATATATTGATCATAAAATTGTAAAGTTGTGTTCTTATATTAATAATATATTGATCGTTAAGTTATATTCTTATTATTCTTTTACAATAATTATTAGATATGAAGAAATAATTATTGTAGGACTTGAAAGAATTATCTGGAATTATACAATTAAAAAACTTGAAGAGCGAATAATTCTGATATTCTACGGGTAAATTTTAGAATTACATGGTTTATAAACTTGTTGAGAGAATAATTGAGAATTGAGAATTGAGAATTGACGATTAACAAAGATGAAGAGATAATTGTGATAAGTGAAGAGAATAATTCTAATACATGAAGAAATTATAATTATAATACGTGGAGAGATAATTCTAGTATACTAATTGAAGATAATTATTCGAATACTAAAACAGATAATAATTATAATAGGTAAAGAGATAATTATTCTAGTATTTGAAGAGAATTATCGAAAATTATACAATAAATAAACTTGAAGAGATATTATGATATTATGATAATAGGAGAAAAGAATTGACAATTATAATTGATATACATGATCAGATAATCATTCTGACACATGATCAGATAATCATTCTGACACATGATCAGATAATCATTCTGACACATGATCAGATAATTATTGTCAATACATGGAGAAGAGAATTGAAAATTATGATACTTGAAGAATAATTATAGAATTATGATATTTGAAGACAAGAGATTTTTAATACTTGCAAAAATAAATTGAGAATATTACTAACAATGAAAGTGAAGAAATAATTATTCTAAGACTCAAAGAGAATTATATAATTTATAAACTTGAAATTGTAATTATTATGATACTTAAAGAGAATAATTGAGAATTATATAACTGAAAACATGATGAGATAATAATTACAATACTTAAGAGAAGAATACAGAATTATACAATTGATTAACATAAAGAGATAATTATTAGGATGCTAAAATAAAACAATTGAGAAACTTGAACAGACAACAATTCTCGGACTTGAACGGATAATTGAGATAGCCGAACAGAATTAATGAGAATTTTTCGATTAAAAACATAAATAGATAATAATTGTGATACTTGAACACAATTATTGAGGATTATGCGATCGAGAAACTTGAAGAGATAATTTTTATACAACCTAGAGAGAAGAATTATTATGATAAATGAACAAAATAATTATTTTGATACTTGGAAATCGAATAATACAATAAACAAACTTGAAGAGAAATCAATTATTATAAATCAAAATGAATAATACATCAAGAGATTATTATTCCTATATGAAGAGAGAATAATACTTCAATAGAATAATTTATAATTATTCTATTGAAGTATTATTCTATTTATAAACATTAAAAGATAATTATTGGAATGTTTGAAGAGATAACCATACGAACTATTGAAGAGAAAATTATGCAAACTCTTGAAGATAATATTTCCCAAATGCTTGAAGATAGTTATTTAAGATTATACAATTAGGGACTTTAACAGATAATTATCTGTTATTACTTCAAGAGAATTGAGAATTATATAATTTATAAACTTGGAGCGGTAATTATTATGATACTCAAAAAGAATAATTGAGAACTATATAATTCTGAAACTTGGAGAGATGATTATTCTTATATTTGAAGAATTACATAATTAATAAACTTGAAGAAATAATAAAACTTTATAGAATACAGAGACCTTAAAAGAATTATGGGTATGAAGAGAGAAGAATTATTATGTCTTAACTGATAATAATTAGGATACTTAATAATTATATTGATAGTAAATGTGTTGGTTTGTAAATTATTAACTTAAATAGAATATAATACCATAACAAAAATATGTGTACTGGACTAACGATATTTTTTTAGTAAAATAATATTTGTGGTTTATATTTATTGCATGGAAATGTGTATGAACAGAGATAAATAGATGGAGATGAGTATTATAATATTAATGATGTGTGAATAAAAGGTTCTTTTACCTAAAAAAGGTAAAAGAAGTACAAGTATCCCGTTTGAAAACTTCTTTCCAAAAGTATAAAATTCAATTTTAATTATTTTATACAACATTATTGGTTTATAATAAAACGAGGAATATATTCAAAGATAAATATTAGGATACATAAAGAGAAGAAATCAGAATTATAATACTTGAAGAGATAAATATTATACCTAAAGAGATAAATATTATAATACCCAAAGAGATAAATATCATAATACCCAAAGAGATAAATATTATAATACCCAAAGAGATAAATATTATAATACCCAAAGAGATAAATATTATACCTAAAGAGATAAATATTATAATACCCAAAGAGATAAATATTATAATACCCAAAGAGATAAATATTATAATACTTGAAGAAGTAAGAATTATAATACCCAAAGAGATAAATATTATAATACCCAAAGAGATAAATATTATAATACCCAAAGAGATAAATATTATAATACTTGAAGAAGTAAGAATTATAATATTCGAAGAGATAATTCTTATGAGACTTAAAGATAATACATTTGATAAACATTAACAAATAATTATTCTAATACATAAAGAGAAGAATTAAGATTTACATAATTAATAGACTTGAAGAGACAAAGATTCTAAAACTTAAAGAGATCAGAATTATTACGAAACTTGAGAGTAATTGAGGAGAATACAATTAATAAAATTGAAGAGATAATAATTATAGTTGAGGAGAAGAATTGAGAATAATACAATTAATAAAGTTGAAGAGATTATTATTGTAATACTTAAGGAGATAACTATTCTAATAGTCGAAGAGATAATCATTATGGAACTCGATAAGATAATTATACGAATACAATTAATAAAGTTGAAGAGATTATTATTACAAGATCTGAAAAGAATAACCAAGAATAATAAAATTAATGAACTTGAAGAGATCAGAATTATAATACTTAAAGAGATCAGAATTATAATACTTAAAGAGATCAGAATTATAATACTTGAAGATAAATATTATAATACTTGAAGAGATGTTCTATGTTTGATCAAAATAACTTGGAAATATAATAATCATGATAATAGAAGAGAAGAATTGAGATTTATACATTTATATAGTTGATATAATAATTATGATACTTACAGCAAGAATTTATAATTTATAAACCTAAAAAGATAATAATTATAATACTGGAAGATATAATTATAATATTTGAGGAGAAAAAATTGAGAATTATACGATTAATAAACATGAAAAGATAATAATTATAATAGTTGAAGAGAAGAATTATAAAGAATTATAAAGAATTATAAAGAATTGTGAAGAATACAATTAATATATTTCAAGAGATAAATATTATGATACTTGAGAAGATAATTATTGTGACACTTAAAGAGATAATTATTGTGACACTTAAAGAGATAATAGTTTTGGAACTTGAAGAAATTAAAATTCTGGAATTTGAAGAGAATTCTTGAATAGATTATTATTGTACTTGAATAGAAGAATTGAGAAGAACAAAATTAACGTGCTTAACGTGATTATTGTGATACTTAAATAAATGATTATAATAATACACTTGATATTATGCATGAGAGAATAATATGATACTTGAATAAATGATTATAATAATACACTTGATATTATGCATGAGAGAATAATATGATACTTGAAGGGATAATTATAATAATACATGAAAAAATGAATTATAATACTAGAAGATATAATAATAATCATTATGTTACAGAATTATATTCAAATATAATATATATGAGAATTCTCATACTTGAAGAGAATAATTATTATGGGACTTGAAGAGGTAATTATTATGAAACTTAAAGAGAATAATTATTATGGGACTTGAAGAGGTAATTATTATGAAACTTAAAGAGAATAATTTAGAAGAATAGATTAAGATATTTGAGGAGATAAATTGAGAATTATGCAATCTATATACTTGAAGGAAATCATACTTAAGGAGATAAAAATAGTAATATTCGAATACAATTAATAAACATGAAGGGTTGATAATTATTAGTTGCGAAAGAATAATTGAGAATAATGAAATTAATATACATGAAGAGTTTATTATAATACATGCAGAGATAAGAAATGAGAATAATACCACTAATATATTTGAAAAAACAATTATTATACTTGGGATATTTATAATAATATATCATGAGATAATTTAGAAAAGATATTAATTATGATGGAAAAAACATCAACTATACATTTTATATTCTTAATTGTATGATAATTATGATACTTATAAGAAAATATATAGATTTATATATTTTATGTACTTGATAATGTAATAATTATCATACAATTAAGAATATATAAATTGAGAATTATACAATTAATATACTTGAAGAGATAATAATTATAATACTATAAGAGATAAATTATAATACCAGAAGAGAACAAATATTAATAAATACAATTAATATACTTAAAGAGATTAATTATAAAGAATACAATTAACATAATTAATACAATTAATACAATTAATAAATACAATTAATATACTTAAAGAGATTAATTATAAAGAATACAATTAACATAATTAATACAATTAATACAATTAATACAATTAATACAATTAATATAGTTGAAGAGAAAATAATTATGATACTCTAAAAGAAATAATTGAGAATTATACAATTCAATAATGAATTATTAGTATTGACATAATAAATAAAATGTTTCCAACCGACATATTTTTTATAATATGTGAATATTTGACACTTGATGATCAAATTAATAAAAAACATGGTTTAAATATTAAGAACAATTATATATGGGAGCGAATAAAGAAAAATATAAATTAGAGCATTTATTAAAATTTCAAAACACATGTGCACTTTCTTTATGGTATTTAATTCAAGATACAAATATTAAATCTTTCCATTATAATATTAATGATCTTAATTTTTTTATAAGAGAATATAGAAGTTCTACTCCAAATTATTTTCCACAATTATTTAAGAAATGTGCTGAATCGCATGGATATGTTGATATTTTTCTGAGTAATGGTAATAATGGATTTAATTTTAAAATTAATACAACATACTTCAAAGTGAAAATATTTATGCGACAAATGGAAAAAATATTTGTCATTAATATATATAAAGTATACAAAATCAATATTGTTTATCGATTAGGGACTATACAAGCATATAATTAATACATTAAATACTTAAATAGAGTATCTTAATTTTTTATGAATAAGATTGAGAATTATACTATTAATATATTTCAACAAACAAATAATTAAGAAACTTGAAGATTATAATTATGATACTAGATAATATCATAATTATAATTAAAGACAGGAATAGATAACAATTAATGGAATCCAAAACAATAATTGATAATTGATAATTGATAATTGAACAATTATTGAACATTAAGAGATAATTATAATATTTGAAGAGATAAAATTCTGATATTTGAAGAGATAATTATTCTGCAATCTGATGCGATAATAATTTTGATGCTTGGAAAGAGATAAGAATTATGATACTCGGAGAATAATTATTCTGAGACGTGGGTGGATAAACATTGCGATATATGAGAGATATGAGAGATATGAGAGATGGTTATTCTGGAAGTTGGAAATAATTAAAAATAGAGTTATCCGATGCAAACTTGGAGAGATAATAATTATGAGACTTGTCAAGAATATTATTAATAAAGATAACCAGGAAAGGTTCTTTTACCTAAAAAAGGTAAAAGAAGTACAGGTATCCCGTTTGAAAACTTCTTTTCCAAAAAGCAAAAAATTCAGTTTTTATATTAATAAAATATTATTAAAATGCAGCTTACAATAAAGAAAAGATTATTATAGTGTTGTTTAAATACAAAGATTATTAAAATATTTGGGGTGATAATAATTTGAATACTTTAAGAGGATAATTTTTGTAATACTTGAAAGATAATTATTACAATAGTTGAATTTATAATTATAATACGTATAGAGATGATAATTATCATGTCTGCAAAGAATAATTGAGAATCATAAAATTAATAAACTTGAGATCAAAATTTTGATACTTTTAGTGAAGAATTCAGAATTATACAATTTATATAGTTGAAGATATTATTACGATACCCAAAAAACAATAGAGAATTATATAATGAATAAACTTAAGAAGATGAGATTTATAATTCTCGAAAGATATCTTCGGATATAAAGAGATAATTATCATGATATATGAGGTCAATGATACTTGAAGTCAATGATACTTGAAGTCAATGATACTTGAAGTTAATGATACTTGAAGTTAATGATACTTGAAGTTAATGATATATGAGGTCAATGATACTTGAAGTCAATGATACTTGAAGTTAATGATACTTGAAGTCAATGATACTTGGAGTCAATGATACTTGAAGTCAATGATACTTGGAGTCAATGATACTTGAAGTCAATGATACTTGAAGTTAATGATACTTGAAGTTAATGATACTTGGAGTCGATGATACTTCAAGTCAATGATACTTGAAGTCAATGATACTTGAAGTTAATGATACTTGAAGTCAATGATACTTGAAGAGAATAACATAATTAATAAACTTGGAGAAATCGAAAATTTTAATACTTGAAGAGAATAACACAATTAATAAACTTGAAGAGATCAAAATTTTAATACTCTAAGGGATATATATGATGCTTGAAAACAATAAGATAGGAATACTATAAAAGAATATGATCAGGATATTTTAATAGAAGAATTAATATAGTTAAAGAGAACAATTGAGAATTATACAATTAATTAACTCTAGCTGAGAATTATTATGAATTTTAAAGAGAACAATTGAGAATTATATAATTGGACAGATAATAATTGTGATAGTTAAGAAGAATAATTTAGAAGAATAAAACTCGAGAATTATACAATTAATTAACGTTAAAAGAGAATTATTATGATATTTGAAGAGAATACGATTAAGATACTTGAAGAGATAATTATTGGAATACTTGAAGAGAATACGATTAAGATACTTGAAGAGAATACGATTAAGATACTTGAAGAGAATACGATTAAGATACTTGAAGAGAATACGATTAAGATACTTGAAGAGAATACGATTAAGATACTTGAAGAGATAATTATTGGAATACTTGAAGAGAATACGATTAAGATACTTAAAGAGAATACGATTAAGATACTTGAAGAGAATACGATTAAGATACTTGGAGAGATAATTATTGGAATACTTAAGAGAATACGATTAGGATACTTGAAGAGAAAAGGATTTGAATACTTGGAGAGATAATTATTGGAATACTTAAGAGAATACGATTGGAATACTTGAAGAGAAAAGGATTTGAATACTTGGAGAGATAATTATTGGAATACTTGAAGAGAATACGATTATAATACTTGGAGAGATAATTATTGGAATACTTGAAGAGATAATTATTGGAATACTTAAGAGAATACGATTATAATACTTGAAGAGAAGAGGATTTGAATACTTGAAGAGATAATCATTGGAATACTTTAAGAGAATACGATTATAATACTTGAAGAGATAATCATTGGAATACTTTAAGAGATAATCATTGGAATACTTTAAGAGAATACGATTATAATACTTGAAGAGATAATCATTGGAATACTTTAAGAGATAATTATTATGATATTTGAATACAATAATTGAGAATTATACAATCAATATACATGAAGATACAATTACTGATATACTTCGGAAAAATAATCGAGAATTATAAATCAATATACTTGAAGATAATAAATCTGAGAGTTGAAGAGATAATAAATCCAAGACATTAAGAGATAATTATTATGATGATTGAAGAGAATAATTGAGAATATTGACAATTATACAATTTATATACATGAAGATAGTTGTTATAATACTTGGAGCGATAAATATTCCGATACTTGAAGAGATATTAATTATGGTAATCAAATAGATAAATTATGAAGAATACAATTAATATACATCAAGTTATCATAATTATAATAGAATAGATATTAATTATAATAATTATGATAATCGAAGAATTAATTATGAGACTAGAAGATATAACAATTATGTTATTGGAGCAATAATCAGGATAAATCAGGTGATAATCATTCTGTTTTTAAAGAGATAATAATTAAGAAAAATGTAAATTATATAAGAAAAAATCATGATATTCGAACAGATAATTGTTCGAATAGTTTAAGCTAACATAATTATGAAATTTGAACTGATAATGAAACTTAAATTGATAATTATGAAACTTAAACTGAAACTTGGAGTGATAATTATTGTGAACCCAAACATAACCATGTCACTAACAAACTTCAAAAAGACAATTATTATGTTAGTGAACAATTATAAAATTATAAAACTGAATTTATAAAATTTTCATTAAGATAAACTAGTGTTTGTCAACATATTAAGATTGTATTTAACTCGAGAAATATTATAGAATTTATTACCATTATATATCGTTAAACTGTATTATTCTGACAGTTACAGGATAATACAGGATTGTGCAATATATCCGATGTTTAAACATAATTATGAACTTATACATAATTATACTTGAATAGATAATAATTATGAACTTATACATAATTATATTTGAATAGACGATAATTATGAACTTATACATAATTATACTTGAATAGATGATAATTATAAACTTATACACAATTATACAGGATCATAAAATTTATATACTTAAGAACATATAATAATTGTAATACATAAACATAATAATTGAGAATTATACAGTTTACATACTTGATGATTATGTAATTTATATACTTAAGAACATATAATAATTGTAATACATAAACATAATAATTGAGAATTATACAGTTTGCATACTTGATGATTATGTAATTTATATACTTGAATAGATAATTGCCATAATACATATAGTGAATAATTAGAATACTGAAATGATATTATTGTGATATATCAGAAAATAATTATTACATAATAACTATTATATTAGAAGAAACGATTAAAAATTATACAACAGTTATAGAATTTATAAACCCGATGAGATCAGAATTATAATACTTGAATACACAAATTATTTTTAGCAAAGCTGTTACAAAATTTACAAACCTTAAGAAATCAAAACTATAATACGCTAAGAGATAAAATATCTTTTATAGAAAGCTTATAGAATTATGAATCTTTTAAAGATAATTTATTTTTCGTAAAACAGTTATACAATTTATAAACTTGGGTAAATAATAATTAAATGATTATGCAGTATAATATTTCTAAAATCTTATGTGATCTAGTGATATTATATGATTATCTGTTAATCATATAATAATCCTGTTACAATATAAAGAAATAATTTAGTTACTTTATATAATAATTTTGTAAAATAGTGATCTTAAATTTTATTTTATTTATAGAGATATTCTTATACTTATTGTATAACATAGAAATTATAAATAATACAATATAACTATTATCAAACTTCAATAAAATTTTCTAGAATTAATTAAAATAATGTACAAATATCAATTTAATAAAAATAATTGAATATAAGACACTATATTTAACCATTTTGTTAAATAGATATTTGTATATTATTTTAAACAGATATCAGTTCAAAATTTATCTCTAATGCTAACGATAAATTTTTGTTTGGTTAAATAATACTTTTTAGTTTATATTTATTATTCGAAATATGTTTAATGGAGATAAATTTGCTGAATATAATTTGGCATTATTAACAAGAATAATAAGAAAAAGGTTCTTTTACCTAAAAAAGGTAAAAGAAGTACAGGTATCCCGTTTGAAAACTTCTTTTTCAAAAAGTAAAAAATTCAATTTTTATTATAAAAACAAAGATTATAGCTTAATGTACATATTCAAAGACAAATATTAAGAGTGTTGAAGAGTATTCTATTAGAGAGGCCAGGAGGAAATAATGATGATTCTTAGAGAGATAAAAATTAGAATAGTTGATGAGGATTATTATGATACTTGAAGAGATAAAATTTATAATAGTCGAAGAGATAATAATGTTATAATTATAATATTTGAGCAGGATATAATTATAATATTTGAACAGGATATCATGAGGTTTAAAGAGATAAAATTCGGAATAGTTGAAGAGATAATTATTGGAATACATGAAGAGATGATATTTATAATAAATGTAGAGATGAATATTCTGATACTTAAATAGATAAGAATTAAGATACTTGAATAGATAAGAATTATAATTCTTAAATAGATAAGAATTATAATACTTGAATAGATAAATTGAGAAAAATAGAATTAAGATATATCAAGAGATAATAATTGAGAATTATACTATTAATATATTTGCAGAAAGAATTAAAAATTGAGAATTGACAATTCATGCACCTAGAGAGATAAGAATTATAATTATAATACTGAAAGAGATAATTTATTTTTTGCACAACGGTTATACAATTTTACACCTTACGAGATCAAAATTATAATACTGGAGGAGATAATTTATTTTTTGCACAACGGTTATACAATTTTACACCTTACGAGATCAGAATTATAATACTGGAGGAGATAATTTATTTTTTGTACGATGGTTATACATTTTTACGCCTCAATAGATCAGAATTATAATACTGGAAGAGATAATTTATCTTTGCTTTACACTTGTAAAATTTATAAACCAAATACATAATAATTCTGAAACATGAAGAGATAAGAATTATAAAACCCCAAGAGATAATTATTCTAAAACTCGAACAGATTATTTTGGAACTGAAGAAATAAAAATTATAAAACTTATAAAACTCGAAGTAATAATTTAGAAGAGTACAATTAATAGATTTTGAAGAATAGAATAAATGTACTTGAAAATATAAATATCAAAATTTATAGACTTGGCAGAAAAACAAAGAAATATACAATTAATACGGTTTAAGTAATAATTAGACAATTAATAAACCTTGAGAGAATTATTATAATACTAAAAGAGATAATAATTCAATACTTGAAGAGATAATTATTCCAAAACTTGAAGACAATAATTGTGTAAACTTATACGATAATAATTCTATAAACTTACAATAATACGATAATAATTCTGGAATCATATATAATAATTCTGTAAACTTACAATAATACGATAATGATTCTGTAAACTTACAATAATATGATGATAATTCTGTAAACTTACAATAATACGATAATAATTCTGTAAACTTACAATAATATGATAATAATTCTGTAAACTTACAATAATACGATAATGTTTCTGTAAACTTACAATAATATGATAATAATTCTGTAAACTTACAATAATACGATAATGATTCTGTAAACTTACAATAATATGATAATAATTCTATAAACTTACAATAATATGATAATAATTCTGTAAACTTACAATAATACGATAATGATTCTGTAAACTTACAATAATATGATAATAATTCTATAAACTTACAATAATATGATAATAATTCTGTAAACTTACAATAATACGATAATAATTCTGGATAATATTTCTTTAAACATATATGATAATGGTTCAGTAAACTTACATGATAACAATTATGGAAACTTAAGTGATTGTATTTCAGTAATATTACGTGCCAATAATTTAGTAAACTTACATGATAACAATTATGGAAACTTGAGTGATTGTATTTCAGTAATATTACGTGCCAATAATTTAGTAAACTTGTACGATAACAATTATGTAATCTTATGCGCCTATAATTCTGTAAACTTATACAATAATAATTATGTAATCTTAGACGGTAATATTTCTGAAAACATATGCGATAATAATTCTTCAATCTTATATGATAATAATTCTTTAATCTTAAACGATGATATTTCTGAAAACATATACGATAATATTTCTGAAAACTTATACGATAATATTTCTTCAAACTTATACGATAATAATTCTTTAATCTTATACAATGATATTTCTGAAAACATATACGATAATATTTCTGAAAACTTATACGATAATATTTCTGAAAACATATACGATAATATTTCAGTAAACTTATAATATAATATTTCAGTAAACTTACAATATAATATCTCAATGGACTTGTAATATAATTATAATTATAATTATGTATTATAACTAGATATCGTATAAGCTAAAATCTTATACGATAATAATGAAAATATATAAGATAATATTTCTTTAAACTTACTCATAATATTTCTGCAATGTTGTACGTTTATTATAGATAGATTATAGATTTATATAAATCTATATGATATATGTGAAAACCTATATAAATCTATAAGATGATATATGTGAAATCAGATAATAAAAAGTGCAATAATAATTGACTTAACATATACGATAATATAATTAAGATCCTTGATATCATGGATAATATAATTAAGATCCTTGATATCATGGATAATATAATTAAGATCCTTGATATCATGGATAATATAATTAAGATCCTTGATATCATGGATAATATAATTCTAAGATAATGTGCAATTATAATTCAGTAAGCCTATACGATGGTACTATTCAATAACTTATATGATAATATTTATATAAATTCATATTATCAAATGTTATATTTAATGTACATAATATATTTTTGAGATATCATACTATGGGTATATAATTTCAGAATTATTATAACAGTTGTAGGAGTTGTTCGTACAAGTATAAATATATATATAGTATAATTTTTGTAATATTATACAAAGATATAGGATAGCTATGTAAAGTTATGACAAGATTACATAATAGAAATAATATAGTGAAGACGATATTGTTTCTAGATAAACAAAGAATAAACTAAAAAGTACATGGAACATAAAGGATATCACAAATATTGCATAAATTTTCTTCAAAGTTTGCAATAAAATATTTTGAACGACAGAAATAAATAGGGCTCTTAATAATATTATTTTTTGGATTTGTAATTAAACATATTTGATTATTAATATCAAAATCTAGAATTTTAAATTCTTTTTTTAAAAATTTATTTCTACATTTATGACAATCTAACATTTCTTTTTCAGGAATATTGGAATATCGAACTTGATCATAATTTCTACAATAATTCTTACAATCACAATTATAAAAAAATCTAATATGAAATAATTGATTATCAGTTGATAAACTAGTTAATTTTGTAATTAGAATATTATTGACAAGTTTTTTTGATTTGGAGGTTATTGAATATTTCGTAAACTTTACATTATTTTCTTCAAACGATATTATTCCTGGTAAATTACTATTGTTACAGTATTTTAATTGACTATTTACTATGTTATCGGGTTCAATAGTAATCACAAATTTATTACTTTTATTAAAGTCTTGATTGATATGCAGAATTGTTAATTTATTTTGTTTAATTAAATACTCTTTGAAATTTTCATCACTTACAGAATTCCAAAATTTTTCCGTGATTTGCTTATTTTCATAATCTAATTTTTTGTTAGTTTGGCTATTATCTTTCAACAATGTCATAAGTTTTGATATCATTATTATTCTATAGTATCTATATTTTAATATGTTTATGAATAAATTATTATTTCCATTTTTGATTGACTGAAATATTATAATCAATTTTAATCATTTATGCTTGTAATATGTCTTCAATATAATATTAAGTATTATATAATGAGTTTAAATTAACATATTATCTAAATTATTATAAAACTTACTGAAGTGAAAAAGTTTTACGGACACACCCCATTTTGGTCTGTATAATTTTGTTTTATCACTCAGTTTTATTTTGGTAAAATATTATAAGAGATCTATGTTTTAATTGAGTATTATACTATAATGTAACTTTCTATTTTAATAATTCTTAAATTAGTAATATTATGCGAGAATTTACATTAATATACGTTAATATACGTTAATATACATTAATATGTAAGAATATATGTAAGAATATATGTAAGAATATATGTAAGAATATACATTAATATGTAAGAATATACATTAATATGTAAGAATATACATTAATATGTAAGAATATATGTAAGAATATGTAAGAATATATGTAAGAATATATGTAATAATATGTAATAATATGTAATAATATGTAATAATATGTAATAATATGTAATAATATATGTAATAATATGTAATAATATGTAATAATATGTAATAATATTATTACATATGAAATAGTTATTCGTATATTACTCTAGCAGAAATACATAAAAATGATTTATTGTCTATAGGATTACTTAATATTTTACTTAGACTTACAGAATAATTATATTCCCAGTTATTATTGGATATAATCTTGCATATTAATGTATATTATCACATATTCACAATGGTTTATTATATTTGCAGGATTTAAATTTTATTCCATCCAAAAATTTTAAGTTGAGAAACGTCGGAGAAAATTATATGGGATGATTAAATTTCCAACGTATATTCGAAACTGGAATTGTTGGTTATTTTAATAAATATACTCATGAAGAATTAGTTGTATATGTAGAAGAGGATTTAGATATCATAGAATTGCAAAATAGCTTTGATTTTGAATTAGAGGATCGTTAGTTACATTTAGATATATTAATAATCTAAAAGAAGAGTTTGTCAATAAAATATATAATTGGAATAATTTTATGTACTTTGAAGCAGCAGGATTCTAATCGGTACGAAATTTATTTTGATAGATTTACCAAGACGAAAACTTGTAGATTTTTTCCATAATTTAAAACATATTTTACAAAATGAGCTTGATGACTTATGTGTTTACAATATTATGAATATTTAATATTATGTTATAAGCAAATATATTACTACTAAGTAGTAATTGTTACTAAGTAAATTAACATATTGTGCTTATGTTAATTTATAAATTAACATTAACATTAACATTAACATTAACATATTAACTATTGACTTTGTTGTTAATGAAAAATCAATTTAAGTCAATGAGAAATTTATACAACATAAATTCAATAGTAAAGTAAAAGTATTGTAAAATTTTAAATAATATTTTTGGTAAATGTTAGAAAATTATATACTGTGATTATGTCTAGTAAAAAAAATTATAAGTATATAATTTACCTAACTATTGAAAATATCTGTTGATAACTAATTAAGATATTAAAAATTATATTAATAATTATATTAATAATTGAATTATATTCCTATTAAATAAATTAACAAAAAATGAACTTCAAATATGATATTGAATGTGAATTTGGGATAACTAATATTGATTTAACGATTGATTTAGAAGAAAAATTATTTGAACTAGATTATACAGAAAGATGAATGGCAACCGATGAAATAAAACTAAAATTTGAAGGAAATATAAGTATTAAAAATAACCTAAATTATTTCATTCTAAAAGCTGTTATATGTACCAATAAATTAACCGAATCAAAAATAGATATAGGGAATAGTTTTCAGCTGGAATTTATTAATTTTGAAAATGAAGAAAATTTTTCTGATGATATATTTGTCGGGAAATTTCTGATGAATGTTAGGGGTGGTAGAGTAAATAAAGATAGTTTTAGCGCAATTATATATAGGGATATTGGACTCTGTAGTGATTGTATAATTGATGAAACGGATCCATTAAAATCATTCAGGGATAATAAGATATACAAATTATATAAACTATAACAAACATTATTACTGCAAATATTAGCGTAAATGCTAGATGTACCAAATATCAGTATAATATTTAAATATTATACTGAATATACTTATTGAGTAAGCTTATAGTATATGATAACAAAGAATATTGTGTTGATGAATAGAAAATATAAAAGAAGTATGCAAAGATTTATAAGATTAATATATGAACCCATAAACATAAAAATAGTCCAAGAAGTTTTATTAATATTGGAATTTAACGTTAACCGTTTTTAAATAACTATAGACGCAATTTTTGATTTTTGGAAAGGATTATATTTTAACAATGGGTAGAATTTATAAATATATATTATGGATCTATATGGATTTAATTTTTGTGAATCATGTGTATGGAAAAATTGTTAAATATTCAAATCCTTATAATAAAGGAATAGGTTAATATGAAAAATAGAGAGTATATTATAAAATAATATTACATAGACTTTTATAGTAAAATAACGAAGTCTATGTAATCTATATTAACCGTGCACTTAGACAATTTTTAAGATATTAAATAAAAAGACCAAATAAACATGTCCATGCAGAAAAAGACATTTTATGAATTTAAACACAATATATATTAAGAAAAGTAGTTAATATAATATTAACCAAGTGAAAATTTTATTTATGACTGCATGTTTACATAATATTTGAATATAAGTATTATTGTATTATTGCTATAGAATCAGGTAATATAATGTTATGGTTAATAAATATATTTATTAATAATTCAATTAAGGATAATATTCATAAATTATATCGTGAACTGATGAACTAGAAGAACTATTCTTACAAACAATATTTTAAATAACCATTATAATTTAACTAAGTTTTTAAACCCATATACGGTATTTTCATTATTAAAATTGGACTTACCTGAAAAGTATCTAAATTAATTAACGCTATTTGTAATCTTTCAACTGACTAAATTTAATTCTGATAAATATTATGTTTTTCTATTATAATTGTCTATAAACTAAATTATAATATTTTAGCTAAATGAATTATAATGTATTTGTTCAAATATAGATTAAGTATAATAGTATAATAGTATAATACCAAGCTAAAATTACTGATCTAACATAATTCAAAAAAAGAGAAAAAAGACAATAATAAAAGAAAAACAATATGAAAAGATTTGAGACAATATAGTAATTAAAAATTTAACAAACAGCAATGTGTGTAACAATAGAAAAATTATTATCTGGATACAGACATGATACAATTCTAAAATTTGAAGATGAAGAAATAAAAACACACAAAGAAATATTATGCGATAATTCAGAATTTTTTAGAACATTTTATGCTAAATGGGATAAAGATAAAAATGGTGTTATGTGTATGTTAGATACTGATATTAAAGATTTAAATGCATTTAAAGAGATACTAAAGTTATGGTATTATAATAGCAGGAGAATAACATGTAAAGTTGGGAGAATAATGATATTCAAAGACTATATTAATTATTTAGGGGCAACCCCTTTATATTATTTTGCACCAAAAATTAAAGTACCTCCAATTTTTCTTGACGAACTTGTACATTCATATACACTCTCCTATAGAGATAATGACGATAATCATGCTGGTATCTATCAAAAATTAATAGTTGATGGAAAACAAGTTGCTTTTACTGGGGATTATGAAAATCTCTTTAGGTAAAAGAAATAGATGATATTATTGTTCAATTAGGCTATTCAGATATTATTAATAAAACTGTATTTAGAAAAAAGCAACAACGTTTCACTGATACTTTATATTATGAATACTTATTAGGACCTGTTTGTCAAGATATTAATATATATATATACAACAATAGAAAAAGGTTATTATGATGAAGTTAGAATATACAAAAAAATCTCTCTCTCTAATATAATAACTAATTTGGTAGATATTTATTATGAACATTATTTATCCAAAATTAATTATACAGTATAGTATACATCCCCACTAATATTAATGCCAACTAACTATATAACTATATATTAATATTTCAGATACAATACCACTCATTGGTTAATTCATGATATTATTGTATTTTATTGTTATTATAGAATTATTATACAATAACAATTATTTGAATATGGATATTATATGAGAACTTAGATCGAGTTATATATAATATATAGCATATCTATAAAATAAAAATTATTAACTATATCAAAATAATTAAAATAAAAGACTATTAGGGTATTATTTCAGGAAATAATAGTAATATAAAATAAATAATAAAGATATGAATTTTTATGGGGGAATATGATAAAAATATAATGATTATAATAATAAAAATAAAATGGGAGATTCTGGAAAGTATATATGGGATGTACCATATTCTGATATAAAAATAAAAGTAAACAATAATATATATGAATTGCATAAGAATATTCTTATGTATTCAGAAAAAATGAGGACATTGATTGATTCAAAATTGTTTAAAGAAAGAAATATATATTCATTAGAAGAAGCGGATGAATCAAATTTTGTGTTGATAATAGAAAAATTATATCAATTATATAATCATACATTCAATAATACTTATTATAAAAGGGGCTATATTCCAAATGGTAATATATCAAAAGAAATAGATACTATTTATGTATTTGATGAATATATCATAAAAATAAAGAGTATAATGAATGAAGCGATAGAAAATTTTATGTATTCATTGAGAACATTGTATTATAATGAACCGTCTCTAATTTATATATTAGATAATGAAAAAATAGAACAATATGAGAAAGATATAGATACTTTTAATACTATTATATATGATGAACAATTTTATAATTTAATAAAACAATATCCTAAATATTCACAATATCCAAATTTATCAGAAATATTAATTTCATATTTTGGATCTTCTTCTTTAGGAATAATATCTTTATTGAATTATAAAAATTTAAAACATTATCCTTTTATTATTCATTTTTTATATGATTTATGTTTAAAGATTCTGTATTATAAAGACGAGAAATATAATATTGATATTTTATCATCAATTGCATTAACATATGGTACTGTTAAACAACTCTCACTATATATTAAACATATGTCATTATACTATAAATCAGAAATTTTTACAGTTCATAATTTATTACAAAAATCAGGGTATCCCAATTTGCGAAGTTATGACTCTTTTATGAAAGAATTAAAATAAAAGAAACTTACATATTTCCACTTTACTACACACTTTCATATTTGAATACTTACATATATTTCCACTTTACTACACACCTCCATATTTGAATACTTATTTTATAACTCTCATTTATCTAGTATTTAATATTAGATGGATTAAATTAAACCTGTTATTGATATTTAATAGACAAATATTAATATAATTTTACGTATTTAGATTTTTTAAATAATGTGTTAATTATACTAAGTTTGTTAATTCTCTAACTGTAAATTTTTGTCATAATAAATGATTAAAAATATTTTTATATAACCGAGATATATTGCTTGAGATTAAAATATAAAATAAATTATAATTGGATTTATAATGTTTATGTCTATATATTAAGTATTATTAGCGTTTATATACAAAAAAGAGATATTACTATTTTAATATTGTCATGTAAATATTGCTCTGTAAATATTATCATTATAGTATTTACATCACAATGAACAAATAATTAAATCCTATTTAATTACACTAAAATAAAGTCAAAAATTAGATATTAACAAAATTGAAATATAAAATATACAAAATAAATCTTAAGTCTAATATACACATTATAGATAATGGACTTTTAATATTTAAAAGTGTTCATACTCTTGATATTTAAAAGTGTTCACATTCTTGATATGAGCAACTGTAAGTAAAATACTATTACTTATAAAGCTTTTAAAATTTTGAAAGATGTTCATACTCTTGATATGTGCAACTGTAATAAAAATACTATAACGCATTATCCGTTCCAAAATTTACAAAATATATTTGATATAAGAAGTTGTTGTCAGACAATAATAGATAATGTGTTCCAAAATTTACAAAATATATATTTTTAATATAAGAAGTTATTATCAGACAATAATAATATAGGAGATCATAATCAAAATATTATTGATAATAATACAGTTAAATAGTTAAAGAGTATTCCCACTCTTGATATAAGTAATATTAATTCTTTTCTGATAAATGTTTTTAAGATTTATCAGGTATTTGTTCTCTGTGTGGATTAGTTGTAATCAAAAAATACTATTACTAACGAAACTTTCGAAAATTTAAAAGACATAAAAAACTCAGTGTTAAATCATGCTACCAAAGGACAATTACTCAGGATGTTTTTAAAAAATTTTAAACATAAATTATTGTCCCAACTGTTCAATACAAATTTTAACCATTGAGAAATACAAATTTTAACCATTGAGAAATACAAATTTTAACCATTGAGAAACACTCATTTTTATTATTACTGTCCTAACCTTTACTGAAATGGTAACAAAATCATCCTTTTACTATGTAAATTTGACAATTTATTTCCATAATAATTGTTGATATTTATTCTGACATAGATATAAAACTAACTAATTTACCCTTTAACCACTAAATATATAAAAACACTTTCGATTTTTAAATTGTTTAAAATCTATTTATGTTAAATAGATTGGATTTAATTCTAAAATCGTAGTAATTACGCTAAAAAATTATAATTATATTTATGATTTTTTAGATTTTGATATATATGAAAAGTCTCAAATGACTGAAATAACTGAAATAACTGAAATAACAGTTTCAAGAGCGTTGGCTGAATTGCATTTATTGGATAAAAAATAAGAAAACCCATAGAAAAAGCAAAATATCTGACAGTAAAAACAAAAACAAAATTTTGACGTTAATAAATTTAAAATAGAGGTAATATCTGATTTACAGTCTATCAATGATTTAATAAAAAGAAGAAATGCTATTGAAGCTTCTGTGGTAAAAGTAGTGCTATTACTCTTGTTAAAATAGGTAAAAACGAATATACAGTTGCTGATGTAATAGAAAGAAAACAAAGTATACAGTACGAAAAATTAATATTAACATCTCTTCAACAATAAAGATCTCAGTTAATACAACAATTAAACGAACATGAATTAGCAATTAAAAATAAATTAGATAGATTATTGGAAGTTGAATTTGGTAAAGAAGTAAAAAGTAATGTAGATAATGTAAATTCTATCACTGAATCCTATTTAGAAAATAATAAAATGCAATATATTGAACCTGTTGATATTGATTCTACTATCTCCCATTTAGAGAATTCTATTTCTGAATTCTAATCAGAAGTAGATCTTGTTCAACTCGAATCTAATGCCATTACTAAAATTACTATTTTTAATTAATCTATAATTACTTTATAACTCCCTTGTTATAGTGAAAACATTAAAAACCGTTCCCATGTTAGCATGCTAACATATTAAAATAAATAATGATTTACATAATATCCTAGATATATTATGACTGATTTATCTTTAATATGGTCCGTTAAAATTCAATAATCATGTATGACAAATGATTCTATGAATGATAGAATCTATTAAATTATTATCCATCTTTTTTCATTTTATCATCCACATCACCACTCATTTATCATTTTTCTATCAAACCTAAGATTAAGACGATTGTTTTCTTTCGAAAAATAATGAGGTTTTATGGTTATCCCTAATTTTATCCCTTGGCTGCTATGACAAGGAATAACAAATTTTTTCCATCTCAATTCCCAAAAACAAAAAGCTATATCGATCCTCATTTTTAAATACTTTACGTTAGATTTATAGCTCATTAATATCCCAATAATATTATTGTACAACATTGTATAAATGTTATAGTAATATCTCTTAATTAGAATTGTTGAATTAAATAACAATCCTTTATCGTATTTTTATCATAAAGAATTAAACCCTCTGAATTTTTATTTGTTATATATTCTTGTAATATTTTAACTTATAAGAATTATTAACAACAATCCTACCATATTAATTATTTAAAATTATAATTTTTTGTCGTATTAATTATTATTAATAATTCCCAGCGATAATTCTTTGGAATAATAATTTCTAGCGATAATAATACCGAGCGATAATTCTTTGGAATAACAATTTCCAGCGATAATAATACTGAGCGATAATTCTTTGGAATAATATAGGATAGCCCATCTTTTGCGAAATATAAATATTTGAACCAATATTTATGTTATTGTTAGTTTGTGTATCACAATTACAGTTTTTTATACTTAAACTATCATCTCAGATATGATCATATTATTTAATAATATTTATGCTACTAAGATACTTTGTTCAATATTGAACAATAAATATTGTGTTATTAACAAATATAATTAAAAGGTTCTTTTACATAAAAATGTAAAAGAAGTATAGGTATACTGTTTGAAAACTTCATTTTAAAAAGTTTTAATTCAATTTTAAAATAAAATATTCGTGGTATTATATGATAATAGTCCATAATATATAGAATAAGTTTTCAATAGAATCATAATTTAGGTTATTAATAATTACATCTATGGATAATTTAAAGTAAATGTAATATAAGTAACTATTGAAATTATATCACTAAGTTTAGTGATTATTTATAAGAGATACAAAAATATTATTTTAATAGACAAAAATAAGTTATACAATAGAATGTTACTTAACTAAAGTCTATATTAAATATGTCAACAATTTAATCACATAATTTAATCACATAATTAAATTGTTAATTAACCTATAATTAAATTATAAGTTAAATTATAGGTTAATTAACTAAGTTATATTATTTTTATAATTATAGAAATAATATACATCTATAAATAATATATAAATAATTATGTTACTAAAAATATTATGTAAGTAATATTATTAATCAATAAAACAACATTTTAACATACATGTTACAGAATAATATTTTTAGTGAAATAAAATATTCATAAATGTGCGAAATAAAATATCTATTACTGTATGGAATAATATCTCAATTATCAAATTAGGAATGAGATATATACAGTTAAATGATATCTACTACGTGTTTTACTTAGTTTTATATCAGTAACAATAACATTATGCTCAGAATGAATACCAAATTTATCTACTTTAGTTTCCCAGAAAGCTGTCAATAGGTCTATATAATTGATACCATTGTAATTGAACAAAGTATATACGCCTCTATTTTTATTCCATAAACACTTATTAATTTTATCTAAGTAATCAGATTCATAATTATAAATGTCGTTTATATCTTGAGTAATATATTCGCTTTGATCTTCACTTTCATCTTCATTTTCATCTTCACTCTCATAATAATTATCTTTGATGCTATTTTCAATATTATTAATGTTTTGATTAAGGTTATTATGTTCGTAATATTTATCAGAGAAAAAATTAGAGTTAGATAGTAAAGGATTTTTATGGTTAATACAGATAAACCAATCTGTATCTATGTTATAGTATTTATCATCATAAGAAGACAATGGATAATCAATAGTTTTAATGATGTTATCAAAGTTAGAATTATTAATAATAGTTAATCCAATTATTTTATCAGAAAATAAAATATCGTTAAATATAGTAGCATCATGATTTATAAGTTTTTCCAGTATATGCATAAAATTTTTTACTAATCCTCTTTTACTTCTTTCATAAAAAACACTTAGTTCTGCTTCTTTATTAAAATTTAAGTTATTAGGATCGAATGCTGATTCATTATATAACAAATCATTATTGTCGTAAGTATCAATTAATTCTTTATTAGCGTATATTAAATGGTTATCTCTAACACATGTCAATAAAGTTAAATTCTCCATGTTTATCACTGTATTCAATTGTATATTAAATAATAAATATGTAAGATATATTTTTGCCTCGTAATCAGACATCATAAGAGGATTAAACTCATATTTTTTGGATAATAAATCAGAAAAAGCACTATTTTTTAGGATAATTTTGCTCATTTTATAAATTAATTTTTAATTAATTTATAAAAAGGATATTTAAAATATTTGGAGGCTTATACATATGTAAATTTACATAATTAATTTAATATAATTGATCAACAAAATTTTTAAATTCTAAATAGTTGTGGTACTTTAAAGTTAATATAAAAGAAACCATATAATCTTAGCATATAAAACATATTTTATTATTATATATTAATAGATATTATATATAATAATATAGTTACATAAATAAGACTCGATTACACAAATATCCAAATTTATGTAATACTAGATTACTGAATTATATTTTGTTTAATCTAGATGAAGGGAAATATATTAATTCACATAATCCAAAGTCAGTATATTAATAAAGTTTGTTGTATTCTGATGTTATGGTGTATTCTGATGTTATGATGTATTCTGATGTTATGGTGTATTCTGATGTTATGGTGTAATAAAAGATTAAGTGATTGAGGTAGTTGTAGAATTTATCTCCGTTTAAATATATTTCGTAGGACTACACAACATATCTGTCCGTTGTCCAATTCAGAAACCCATAATAACGTTTTGCGTTGTTATAAACACTAAAAATTAACGTCAACAATTTTTGAAATAATGCTTTGCGAAAGTTTTTAACAGAGCTTTTTGGGAAGATAGAAAGCTCTATTAAAAACTTTATCTATTTTAATAAATCCAACATAACATTTTGTATATTTAAAGATAGTAAAAACAAGTACAAAGAATCCAAATATTTTTATTTATTGATTTACTACTATAGTCATTTATTCATCATCTAATATAGTCATTTATTCATCTAATTTATACATTAATTGAAATTATTATTGAAATATCGTAGTATATCATTAATATAGAGTATATAATACTCTAAGTTATACTAATATTGGTATGTTTAATATATAAATATACAATATTGTTATGTTTAATATATTAAATATAACAATATATAACAATATTAAACAATAAAATAATATTAGCTTCAGATTAATATTTCAAATACTCATTCATAGACGGGTGATATATTAAAATTGTAAAAATAATTTGTATACAGATTTTTATAAAATAATATGGAAAAAGATCTGTAATGTGGAAAATTTATGTACAACATACACAATCATTTTGTACAAAATGAAGGGATATTTTTCCATATAGAAAATCGAAAATATTTCCGATTAACTCAGAGGGTAATATTCCAGTATTTTTAATTTTTATTTTAGTCAAAAATTGTTCTAGCTGGATTTTTGCATCTGAAATTTTCTGTATATCGTATTTATATATATCGCTTTTAAATCCTACAATTCCAATATTTATACCTACGATATATCTATAACAAGAATTACTATAACAAGAGTTACTATAATAAGAGTCTATCACATCATGAGTAAGTCGTATAACTTGAAGCTTATATTGTTGAGAAATATGAATATAAATTTTATCAACAATTTGATAGCTAAATTCATTTAAATAATCTTCGTCATCATTTGATTTGTAATACTCCGAAATTGCCAAATTTTTTTCATCAACAAACTTAAGAAGGAAAATTAAATCGCTTAGTGATAATTCAAATCCAACCAAAATGTTGAAATATTCAAGTGTCATTTTTCTTACAAATTTTTAATAATCTAATTCAAGTTCTGCAAACATAATAATGAATCAAAAATTATTATTTTTAATAATAGAGAATATGTATTTATTATGTTTAATAATATATTTTTTACTATATATAATTTCAATTAAATTTAATTGAAATTAATTCAATAGATTATTAGAACATATAATATTAATTATTGGAACATACAATATTAATATCACTTCTATATTTTCGTGAAATATATGGAGGGAATAATAAATTATACAATTCGGATATATTAAATAATATATTGATCTCTAAACCAACAAGACTATTTTCTTGTATTAAAATATGCGATTTATCAATTTTATAACAATCTGATTCATATAATGTGTTACCAGTTGCGGTCGTTGTAAGATGTAAATAATTATCGATTTTATAATCAAAATAAAAGGGATTTTTACAATTATGATATGATTCTGCATAATGAAGAGACATCCATATTCTCTCAAAAACATTATTTATGTTAGTTGATGTTTTATTCTTTTGTTTAATAATACGTGCCACAATTATTACGTCATCAAAATCGATTTCTGAATCAGATTCAGAATCATAATCAACATGGTCGTCCCTATATCTTTTTTTCTTTTCCAAATAATTAACTATCTCTTTCAAATACATAAATCTTTCTTTATTTTCGCTTTTTATTTTGTCTAATACTTGATATTTATCGAATAATTTTAATTCATCCAACAAAATCATATCTTTTTATCATCTAATATGTATAATGTTAAAATCATAAATCTATATACATATATACGATTCAAATTTTAATATATTTGAACTATTTATCCTTAAATAAAATTATGCTATTATTATAAATCTAATGTTAATCTATTAATATTAATTACATATTTATTGCAAATTACATATTTATTGCAAATTATATATAATTATCAATATTATCAATATTATCAATAATAATAGCAATTAAAATGTTGATATATGTTTTAATTCAAAGTATAAATACAAATATTAAATAATATAATGAAATATTAATTAATAGTAAAGATAGTACTATTATAAAAATGTTTTAAATATATATAAAATTAAATGATAAAATAAGAATGAAAATATCAATTGATGTATGTGGTGATATTATTAGTTATAGTAATATAAAAGATCAAATAAAGATATCAGAATGTAGTAAAGAATTAGAAAAATTGTATATAGAAAAAAATAGGGAGAATAAATATATAGATATAAATAGGGAAATGAGCGAAAAAAATATTGAAAATAGTGAATTATTAAGAAGGCCTATATACTTAAAATTTTATGAATATGGATCATATGATGGATTATTCTTGAAAAAAGGATTAAAAAAAGATATGTGTTGTGAAAGTAAAAAAGAATTTATAGAAAAATCGAAAAAATTGGATAAAGTGGAAGAATATAGATATGAATACCTTACAGAAAAGGAAAAGATAATATATGGAAAAATATCTAACGAATTAAATAAAATAAGTAGAGAATTATCGAAAAAAGGAAAAATTTCAATAGCGAGCCATTCGAGTTTTCCATTTTTACCTTTTATTATAGATAGAAATTGTGAGAAAAAAGTATTATTTCCCAGTATAACTTTAAATGATAAATATACTGATCCGCATAATAGATATGAACATATAACGTATACACCAACATATAAAAAGTTAGATGACAAAAGAAAACAATTTGTTTTAGAAAAAGTGTATGATAGTTATTCTATCAATGATATCTCCGATGACTATCATAGTATGATGAAATTTGAGTATTCGTCTTGCTTACAAGAGATAGAAACCCCTGAATTATCTTATTATGATGATATTTTGGATAATATTTTATTAGGATTAGAGTCCCGTAAATGGAATTATACATGTTCCAATACATACTCAAAAGTTGAATCATTTCTTAAAACTTTATTACCCGATACTATAATAGAAAACTATTCTTTATCATCTTTTGTACAATATATGAAAGAATATAGTAATGATTACTATACAAATGAACATATATATTTATCTACAAATTCTAAAATATTAATTGATGGTTTATTTTCTGATATATTATCTTTACTCAGTGACTTATCAGATGAAACATTTATATTTCACACTTATAATACTGATAGCGAATATGTTGGTTTATGGTGGATCATTGGTTGTTTTGATAGATGGGTATTTGGATTTAATATTATGTCTGAACGTGATAGCTGAATAAAACATTATGTTACTATTATCATCTTAAACACTATACCATTCTAATATACATATTAAAATAAAATTATACATTTATGTTTGTTGAGAATATATTCTTAAATATATTCTTAATGTTGAGAATATCTATACCATTCTAATATGCATATTAAAATAAAATTATACATTTATGTTGAGAATATATTCTTAAATATATTCTTAATGTTGAGAATATCTATACCATTCTAATATGCATATTGAAGTAAAATTATATATTTATTGAAAATATCTATACCATTCTAATATGTATATTAAAATAAAATTATATATTTATTGAGAATATCTACACCATTCTAATATGTATATTCTCAATAAAGTATAATATTATGAATGTGAATTTTATTTATCGAATTTAAAATGCGATTTTTGATTGATATTATTTATGAGAAATTTTACAATAAAGTTTATATTTTATTAATAAAAATGTCAGCTCTTCCACCAATAGCAACTTTAGAATCGAATTTGATAAATGCTGTTAATAGATATCGTGTTAATTTGGGACTTAATCCTTTAATAGTAGATAATAGAATCAGTAATATTGCTAGACAACATAGTAGTAATATGGCAAATAAACTTGTTCCTTTCGGACATACAGGATTTGATAGAAGAGTTGCTCAAATAGGAACATTTTTAAGATATAATGCGGTAGGTGAAAATGTGGCATTTAATAAAGGATATCAGGCACCAGCTGCACAAGCATATATATCTTGGATTAACAGTCCAAGTCATTTATCCAACATAGTTGGTAGATATAATAGAACAGGTTTAGGAATAGCACGAAACGGATTGGGTGAATATTACTTTACTCAAATTTTTGTAAATGTATGATCTTTCTAGATCTATATTTAATATTATAAATCAGAAGCCTGATCAATAAAATTTCTACCATAAATAGTTTTATAAATACCATTTATAAAAAGAATTTCTTCCATTTGAGATATAAAGGATTGTGCATCTTTGCTTGTCATTTTAATAAAAAACAGAGTTAAAGTCTCATAAACAAAATCTGAGTAACCAAAATTTTTAGCGCATTCAATAAATGGTTTTATATTGTCTATATCTTCGCCATTTTCATCTGTTCTATCTGTTGAAAAATGTAAAGTTAAATAATCTTCTTTGATGGTAAATGTATAATATTTAATATCTTCCAATAAAATAAGGTTCCAAATCGCCAAAGCAAATGTTTTTTCAAATTTTATCAGTTTGTACCTTATTTCAGACTGGGTTTTTACATATTTTAAAATATTTATAGCAGGAATATTATATCCCTTTACCCTATCGAATATATCATTGTCGCTTATATTTAAACCATTTTTCACGTTTTGTTGATCTTTAGTAACACTATAATCATATATAACATACGATAATTCTTTTATCATCATTGTAATTTTATTCTGTTACTATTCTACTTTGTTTTATTTAATTTTTGTTATAATTAAATTGGTCAATGTATCATATTTTTGACTATCTTTACTACAAAAATATTACACTTACAATAATTTTATAACATTCATTATTATTATTAAATTTAATAATAACATATTATAGTTAATTTACATCAATGTTATTAGATTTACACATTTTATATTGCATTATAATCTATCAACATTGATAGATTTCTAAAATATTATTTTATTAAATATTTAGATTGTAGTAATTTATAGCATTTAAATTAGAATAATGTATAAATACTAATATATTTATATTTATGGATATATGTTAATAAAATTTTATTAACATATAATTTTATTTATGGATATATATTATAATATTCGTATACTGATTTTAATATTCATATACTGATTTTAAAATATGAATACTATATTTTATTTATATTGTACAAATATATTGCAAGTGATATATATTTGTGGTAATATAAAGTGTGGATTTATCTAAAATAGATAAATTTTGCACACCTCCTCCCTCCTTTTGCTAAATTAAAACCCATAAAATCTAATTTTTCAATTTTATTTATTCCAACATTACCATAAATTATTCACATATTTTTACTCTTAACTAATGTTATAATTTACTTAATTAATATGATATTCTCACCAAACTAATATTTTAATTAAATATTACCAAACTCATATTTTTGCAATAATATGATATTATTACAGAATATTATATTCTACAAAACATAATATTTCTACAAAACATGATATTTTACTAAATATGACAGTTTGATTAAATTAACACCATATTTTTATCCCGTTGAGCAATTTGAAATATTTAATAGAATTTAACGCATAAGAAAAATTTAGTATCAAAGATATTTAATGATTAATCTTGAAAATTCTGAAAATAACTATAATTATACGAATTGGTAATTTGATTAGGAATGAAAAATTAATCCTGATGTAATTATAACAATGTTAAATCTTTGGAATAATATATTGTTGAAAGTACAATAGGTTAATATTGATATCAATAATATTGTTATATAGTGATTATAATGTTATTATTTAGAATTAATAATAGTATATTACGACAATATAATTATGGATAAAGATATTAATATTAAGCATTAAGCATTAAGCATAATAATATCACATATCAAGGATAATAATATCACATATCAAGGATAACTCTGATATATTTATTATATATATATCGAGTATAAAAGAAATATAGCAGAAGAAATAATAGTGATATAATATAGAAAATAAAATTATAAAATGGGATTGAGTAAGTGAAAGATATAATATGACTGAACGAAAATATGTATAACTTGATGAATAAATATAATATAGCGATAAATTATGGTAAAATTTTAACAAAAGAAATAGTTATTCGTTAAAAATTGAGAATACAATGTGTTTTAAAGATTATATAAGCCGAAATAAATAGTAGAAATAAGCGAGTTATTAAATAAAAAGAAAATTAAACGTTTTGGGAGAATGATACCGTTAAATAAAGATAATATTATAAAATAAGCAGAAAATATAATTCAGAGAATTATATAGTATAATAATGTACATAAATAAATGAGGATAAAGATAAGATGATAAATACAGTGAATAATAAAGATAAGATGATAAATACAGTGAATAATAAAGATAGGATGATAAAGATGGGATGATAAAGATAAGATGATAAAAATAAGATGATAAAAATAAGATGATAAAGATAAGGTGATAAATAAGTAGAAAAATATAATACAAATAATTATATAGTAGAACAAGAATAATAAAATAAGATAGAAAAGAAATAAGGACAAAAAATAAAGAGAATTAATTAAAAAAGAAATAAAGAATAAAAGTAGAATATGGGAAAAAATAACAAGTAAAAAATGTCTTTGAATAAAACGAGTGATTTATTTGCTGAATTGGGCAATAAAAACGACTTAGTACCAATAATAGTAATAGCAACTATTAGTTTAGTGTTATATATATGTTTAGGAGTAATATCAGTTATTGTATCGATAGGAAATAAAAGTTATATGTGTTTGTGTTGTTATAAACTAAAATCAAATAATCAAGTGAAAAAAGTAAGATTTATAGATATATTGTTATTTAGTATAATTGTAGGAACAGTTTATAAAATAATAACGGGGAGTATAATTATATCAAACAAAGTAAATGCAAAAATAGGAACTGAAATACTGTCATTCATTTTGTTCGATATATTTTTATATGATATTCATTTTGGCTTGTTATTACTGATATATTCTAAGGTAATAAGTAATATATTATTCAAGTTTTTTTGAAAAGGGTTATTATTTTTTCTAGAGTGGTTATTGTATCTATTTTTATTTTATCTTTCTTAAATGTAGTATATACTTCTATTGTATCTTTTTTAGTACAAGATATACAGATTTTTGGAATTTTAATTTATGTAGTATGTATTCCTATACTAATATTAAATAAACTAGTATTATTATCCATTGCAATATTTTTCTCAATATTTATAATAAATCATTTAAGACGAACCAATGATAAAATTAATAAAATTTCTGCAATCAAACTATCAACTGTTCTTTCTCTTTTTATTGTTAGTAACTTTTCTCTTATTGTTTCTTTGATCCTTTGTTATTTTTATGGATTGCTCCTGCTTCTTATTTTTTATTTTATTCCTAGTATAATTTTATATACTTCGATTATTATTGCTTTTTTCCCTGCTCTCTCTAAATGGAAAGATATATTTGGATACAGTAAATCACAAATAGTTAATATTCATTTAACACCTAGAACTTATCAAATTTCTCTACATAATAATATTAATAAGAAAAATTATGCCCAAGATGACAATAGAATCAATAACGTTCAAGAGAACAATCAAGAGAACAATCAAAAGAACAATCAAGAGAACAATCAAGAGAACAATCAAGAGAACAATCAAGAAAACAATCAAGAGAACAATCAAGAGAACAATCAAAATAACGATCAAAATAACGATCAAAATAACGATCAAAATAACGATCAAAATAGCGATCAAAATAACGATCAAAATAACAATCAAGAGAACAATCAAAATAACAATCAAAATAACGATAGAGATAATCAAAATAAAGATCGAGATAACAAAATGACGATCAAGATAATCAAAATAGTAACCGAGATAAAATAATAGAAATAAATAGAAAAAATAGAGAAAAATAGGGTATTATAAAGATTAAGTGAATATGGCAACAAGTGGAATAATTTAGAAAATAAGGTATTAATGTAGAAAGATATCAAGGAAATATATAGAAAAAATTATTGATAAGAGAAAGTGGTAAAGAAATAAATAAGGAGAATAATGTGTGAAATAAAGATAAAATAAAAGATGTAAGAAGGAAAATAAAGAAATAGAAGAAATTTAATAGAAAGATGATAATTTATTAATAATAAAATGAACGAAAGTGGGAAAGGAATAAATGAAAACAAATATGGATCAATAGTTTTATTGTTACCATTTACAGGTGTAAATTCTGCATTAACACCGGGGATAAAAGATATAATAAAATATTATATAGAAACAGTAAATATAAAAAAATGGAGAATAATAATAGAGGATACGAAAAGTGAGGAAAAAATATTCAAAGATACAATAGAAAAATATTATAAGCAAGGAATTAAATATTTTATAGGGGGGATAACATCGACAGAAGTATCAATATGGAATGAAAATTATGGAAATATGGATATGGTATTAATATCAATAGCATCAACAGCTATTTTAGAAAAAAGAGCAGGAAATGTGATAAGATTAGTAGCATCGGATGATGTAACAGCAAACGTAATTTACACATATTTGACTGGATTAAAAATAAATGAAACATCGATAGGAATAATAGCAGCAGAAACAGCATATGGAATATCATTATCAAACGAAATACAAAAATTATATCAAAATAAACTAAGAAACATAGAATATTATAATAGTAATACGTTAGAATCCAAATCAAATGATATTTTTTCTAGAAATTTGGAATATATAGTGATAATAGGATCGGGTGAGGTTGCTGATATATGGAAATTAAAAGGAAGTAATAAATCAATATGTATTTTACCAGATTTTACTTATAATAACAATCTTTTTTCATGGAAAAATATAGATAAATTATTAACAACAGGTTACATAGGTGCTTCTACAATAACAAATTTAGATAGAACGGATTTTCAAACAAAATTATGGAATAAATATAATTTTTATGCAAACACCTTTGAATTGAATATTTATGATGTGTTGCTCTTTTTTGATCTTTTGATTGATAAATACTATTCTTCTTCATTATTAATACAGTACATGTCCAAATATTATGGTATAACAGGCAATTTTCATTTCAATATTTTCAAAGATAGAAATAATGATTCTCTATCTATATCTAATATAATTCCTTATAATGGTTATTACATTTGGCAAGATATTTCTTATTCTGCTCTTAAAAATTCTGTCTATACTTTAGTGGATTCCACTCAAATTCTTAGTTCTTTTCCTTCTTTAACTCCTATTACACTATCTACATCTCCAACAATTTTATGGAACACTGTAACATTAACAAATCTTAACGGTATGTCCTATACTTTCTCAAAATATAATTATCCATTTAATTATGTTGTTACCATGACTCTTTCTCTTACTTCTTCTCTTTTTAATATAATATCACCCCCTACTGCATCTAATACAACTAATATATCTATATCAATTGTTAATAATAAAACTGGTTATATTGATGTACAAGTACAATCGGGTAATAATAGAATTATAACCCTGTAACATTTTTATTGTATTTTAAAATCTATATACCAAGTCAACATAATACCAAAATAATAATTTTAACTTATCTATAATGTATCAAATCGACGTATAAATATAGCTTAAAAGTTGTATTATTCGCAAAATAATATAAAACATTAAAGTATATGGAGAACAATATTGTAAAATTAATGGTTCCAATTGAAATAATATGTTAAATTAAAAAATATTTAACAACATATGCTGTTATAAAATTAGGTAGATGTAGTAAAGAGTTACATAATATATGTATGGATATAAAAGCTTCAAGATTATACGATTATCAAAAACCAAATTAGTACCAGATGAAAAATTCTTTGGAAAAATATAGAATTTGTTTGAATATGTCACCGCTAGAAACTGGAAGAAATCTAATTTGTGCGTCTTTAGAAAAATATAAGGATTTACCATTGTATATTATAAGAGGAAAAGGAAAATTAATTGTAAGTATGTGGGAAAATATATGTAACAAATATAATATAGAAAGATATAATATATTTACATATACTAAGTTTGTTAATAAAGTGATAGAGATCAACACATTTGTAAATGATGGATGTGTAATAATATTTGACGATTGTAATAGTATTTTGTCTCTTGATATTAAAAATAAGATAATTCCTCAGATATGTAGTAGTGTAAATATATCCAATAAATCATGGTGTATCTTTTCAGATTCATACCCTTTCACAAAATCAACTCCGTGGTACTATCTTAAAATTTTTAATATTATAAAATCCGATAAACCTCTTCTTATAAATAATGGAAATTTTTGTACAGAATTCTACAATCTTTGCAATTACTTTAATATATCTGATAAAGACCGTAAAATACTAAGCAACAAAATAATTACCAATTCATCGCAAAATAATTTTTTAATGGATTTGTTTTTCTTTGAATATATCAAAAATCAACTGTTTTTATCAGTGTATTGATAGCAAATATTAGTTATCAGCGGTTATCACATTATAATTTAATACACAAAACATTAAACACTAAATAAAAATTTACACATATAATATTTTACATAATTCATGTTCTTGTGTAAAATATCAATTAAATACAATTTCAAATACTTATATTTACTATAAGTATTTACCAATATGAACAATGAATATTAACTCGAATAGAATAAATATCCGGACAAAAATTTATCGCTTGGACTAACGATAATTTTTTTTTCAGTAAGATAATATTTTTAGTTTATATTTATCGATTGGAAATATTCGCAGACGGAGATAAACCTATCTAAGATGAATATGATATTATTAATAAAGATAATAAGAAAAAGGTTCTTTTACCTAAAAAGGGTAAAAGAAGTAGAGGTATCCCGTTTAAAAACTTCTTTTCAAAAGAAAAAAATTCAATTTTCATTATTAAACATATTTATTATAACGCTGCTTATAATAAATGTAAAGATTAATCTAAATAAATTTGGTATAATAAAAAGATTAATTTTTATACTCATTATTAATATTTAAAGATATATAACAAGCTTGTATATAATACTGCTGAAATATTAGAAATACTTAAATAAATATTATGAAGCTCGAAGATAATTGAGTAAACTATAAATATTAAAAACTTGAAGAGATAAATATTATAATACTTGAAGTAAATAATTATTGTGATATTTGAACAGAATACAATTAATAAATATGAAAAGATAAGTATTACAATATTCGAAGAGATAATAATTATAATACTTGAAGAAATAATTATTGTAATATTTGAACAGAATACAATTAATAAATATGAAAAGATAAGTATTACAATATTCGAAGAGATAATAATTATAATACTTGAAGAAATAATTATTGTAATATTTGAACAGAATACAATTAATAAATATGAAAAGATAAGTATTACAATATTCGAAGAGATAATAATTATAATACTTGAAGAAATAATTATTGTAATATTTGAACAGAATACAATTAATAAATATGAAAGATAAGTATTACAATATTCGAAGAGATAATAATTATAATACTTGAAGAGAAAATTTTAGGATTATACAATTTATAACTTGAAGAGATAAGTATTATAATACTTGACGAGAAAATGATAAACATACTTGAAGATTATACAATTAATTAACATGAAGATTATACAATTAATTAACATGAAGAGAAAAATTATGATACTTGATGAGAAAAATTGGCAATACAATTAATTTACTTGAAATTATATTTATAATACTTAAAGATAATTATACAATTTATAAAGTTTGAGAGATAATTATTATACTTGAAAAGAATTAAGAATTAAGCAATTAATATACTTGAAATTATAAAATTATTGTGATACTTCAAAAAAGAATTGAGTATTATAATACTCAGGGTTAATATTTACCAATACTTGGAGAGATCATTATATGAATTATATGAATTATATGAATTATATGAATTACTTGAATTATATGAATTATATGAATTATATGAATTATATGAATTATATGAATTATATGAATTATATGAATTATATGAATTATATGAATCATATGAATTACTTGAAGAGAGAACAATTATGATACTTGATGGGAAAATAATTGTAATGCTTGAAGAGAGAACAATTATGATACTTGATGGGAAAATAATTGTAATGCTTGAAGAGATAATTATTATATTTAAAGTGAATAATTGAGATTAATATATTAAGGAGATAATATTTTAATACTTGAAAATTGATAATAATTGTCAATTGAAGCTAATAATTGACAACTATAGAATTAATAAACTTGAAGTGAAAATAACTATGATACTCTTCAAGTATTATTGAGATTAATCCAATCAATAAAGTTGAAGATATTATAATTAAGATACTTAAAAAGAATAATTGAGAACAATAGAATTGAGAAACTGGAACATATTATAATTGTAATATTTGGAAAGATTATAATTATACTGAAAGAGATCAGTATTATAATGATTGAACAGAATAATTGAGGACATCAGTATTATAATACTTGAAGAGATCATAATTATAATACTTGAAGAGATCATAATTATAATACTTGAAGAGATCATAATTATAATACTTGAAGAGATCATAATTATAATACTTGAAGAAATCAGTATTATAATGATTGAACAGAATAATTGAGGACATCAGTATTATAATACTTGAAGAAAAAACTATAAAAATACTCGAAGAAAAACGATGAAGATACTCTGAAGAAAAAACCATAAAAATACTTGAAGAAAAAACGATAAAGATACTTGAGGAGATAATTATGTTAAATGAAGAGAGAATAATATGATACTTGAAGAGAAAAAATAAGAATTATACAATCAATATACTTGATGAGAGAATAATTAAGATGCTTGAACAGAAGAATTATTATAATATTTCAAGAATATAATTAAGAATTATACAATCAATATACTCGATGAGAATTATTGAATAGTAGCAGAGATAATAATTATGATAGTTGAAGAAAGGATCATAATGGAATAGATACATTAACGCATAAATCTAAAATAGCGTTAAACGTTTTTATTAACACTGAAAAAATGACTTTAATCTTTTTAAAACAGCGATTAATATTATTTTAAGTTTTTGGGAAGAGACCAGGATAATAATTTTCGAAAAGAAAATTATTATGATGCTTGGAGATCATATTTTGATACTTGAATAGATCTGATTTTTAATACTTGCAGTGATAATTATTAGATACTTGAAGAGTGATACTTGAAGAGTGATACTTGAAAAGTGATACTTGAAGAGTGATACTTGAAAAGTGATACTTGAAGAGTGATACTTGAAAAGTGATACTTGAAGAGTGATACTTGAAGAGTGATACTTGAAAAGTGATACTTGAAGAGTGATACTTGAAGAGAAGGAAATTCAGATAATTGAAGAGATGAATAGGCAATTATAAAAATTGAAGAGAAGCAAATTCTGATATCAGAAGAGACAATAATTATAATTGATGGATTGATGAATTGATGGATTGATAAATTGATGAATTGATAAATTGATGAATTGATGAATTGATGAATTGATGAATTGATAAATTGATGAATTGATAAATTGATGAATTGATGAATTGATGGATTGATGAATTCATCAATTGAAAGTTTTATGTACTTCCCAAAAACCTAAAATAACGTCAATAAGTGTTTTAAAAACAATTAACGTCATTTTTTTCAGTGTTAATAGAAACGTTTAACGCTAATTTAAATTTATACGTTGAAGACAAAATTGACAATTATACAATTACCATGATTGAAGAGATAACATGATGTGTGATGAAAAAATTCAAGAGATGAATTTAGAATAATGCAATTAATAAATATGAAAAGATAATACTTGAAGACTTCAGAATTATAATATTTTTAGACATTATACTTGAAGAGATGATATTTTGATACTTAAAAGAAGGATTCAATTATACAATTAAGAAAGTTGAAGGGATTAGAATTGTGGTACTTGGAAAGATGAATTTATAATACAATTTATACTTGAGTAGATAATAAAACCGATAATTGATGAGAAAAATTGAGAATTATAGAATCTATATCGTAACCCTAAGAGATAATAATTATGCTCGAAGAGATAATTATTATGATGCTCGAAGAGATAATAATTGTGACTCGAAGAGATAATAATTGTGACTCGAAGAGATAATTACGAAAACTGAACCGGAACGAGAAGAGATAATTATTATGATACTTGAAGAGATTAGTATTATAATAATTTAATGAACCAGAATTAAGATATTTGAAGAGATAAATTATCTTTTACATTGCGAGAGAATACAATTAATGTGCGTGAATAAAATTATACAATTAATTAACTTGAAGAGATAATGATTCTGATACTTTAAGAGAGAATAATTCTGATAGCTGAAGACAATAATTGAGAATACAATTAATTTACTTGGAGATATAATTATAATACTCGAAGAGAATAATATAATTTACAAACATGAAGAGAATATTTAAGAATTATACAGTATACGAAGTTTAAGGAGTCAGAATTATAATATATAATTATAGTAATACTTAAAGAGATAATTATAAAACTCAAAAAGAAAATTATAATAAAACTTGAAGAGATAATTATTCTGATAGTTTAAGAGATAATTATAATGATAGTTTAAGAGAAGAATTGAGAATTATACAATTTATAATCTTGAAGATAATTATTATAATACTTGAAGAGAAGAATTGAGAATTATACAATTTATAATCTTGAAGATAATTATTATAATACTTGAAGAGAAGA
>Ga0209960_1000423_pt1 | contig 93113 bp, 85 predicted proteins | sample ThiBiot_500_plan_2_FD_183947 | JGI IMG/M metagenome (GOLD analysis project Ga0209960, IMG submission 183947) | Wastewater bioreactor microbial communities from Cape Town, South Africa - Thiocy_expt_500_plan (SPAdes) | ecosystem: Engineered > Bioreactor > Thiocyanate-remediating >... | reverse complement strand
GGACACACTAAGTGCTCGGACATCTACATAATGTATTAAAAGCAACTTTATAAATGCTCGCTGAGTTTAGATATACGTGCGAGAATCGTACGATGTCACGTCGCTATTAAAATGATTTTGCCCATATGCAGAATTGAAAATGAATCATATATTGAAGTTGTTTGTTGGAAAAAATCCAAGTTTTTCTTTTCTGTTAAAAAAAACAATGCCACGAAAAATAAACTTATTCAATTCAATTTTACAATGATTACCGTTTGGTTAGATCAAACACATGCTTGTAAAGGTATTTCTTCGGCAACATATGTTGCATTATGCAAAATTGATTCATGTCTCGTTACATTTCGTGATACTGATCAATGTTTTGATTACATAACAAATATTGACAGTAGTGATAATCAAGTTATTCTTGTTATTTACTGTGAAAGTACAACAAATCTATATGAATTCTTATTTCAACAATGCGAAAAACTTTCACAAATTGACTCAATATACATTTTATCAGCAACTGCTAATGAAACATCAGTGACTTGTACGAAATTACGTGGCATTTATACGAATGTATCTGAGCTATGTGATCAATTAGGTCGACTTTCATATCTAAAACCACAAGATCGAAGTGCATTTCATCGTGAAAACTTTTCTACATTTCCATCACCATCGGTTAGCAGTGGTAAAATTCGACAAGAAGCTGACTTTATGTATTCATCATTTCTTCGAGATATTTTAATTCGAATTCATTCAACAGAAGAAGAAATGATTGAATTCTGTCGAGCAAAATGTGCTGATAATCCAAATGATCTGAAAGTGATCGATGATTTCGAAGCCTATTACGAATCTCGATTAGCAATTTTTTGGTTTACACGTGATACATTTCTCTATCGTTTATTAAATCAAGCATTGAGAGAATTTGATGTCAATACTCTCTATTCATTTCGATATTTTCTTAAAGATTTACATTTACAAATAGAAGATCGACATGTGAAGCAGCTATTATCAACATCAAATGTAATTCTTCCTAAGAGAGTCTATCGAGGACAATTGATGAATAACAATGATTTTGATAAGAAAATTCGATATAGTACAGGCAGTTTTTTTTCAATAAGCAGTTTTTTCTCAACAACATCAAATGAACATTTGGCCAATGTTTTTGCTGGTGATGGAAGCAAGATGAAAGAATCGCAAAGTATTTTATTCGAAATTGATATTGATCAGACTATTAATAAATTTGCATATGCAAATATATCCAAAGAAAGTAATTTTGGAACTAATGAAAATGAGATTCTTTTTACTATGGGAGCAGTTTTTCGAATTCAATCAATTAATTTTAATGATAATATGAAAGTTTGGCATGTTAAACTTAAACTTACCGATGATGAAGATTTAGAACTGAGAATATTAAGTGAACATATGAAAGAAGATATCATTCATCCGGATTTCCCTTTGTTTAGCCTAGCAAAATTAATGGCATTTATGGGCGATTCAAGAAATGCTGAACAACATTATCGTAGATTACTTTCGAATGTTGAAGTCAATTGTGTTTTTGAAAATGTTGCTTATATTCATAATAATCTTGGTTTAATTTATACTCATTTAAATGAACGAATTCAAGCCAATGAATATTTTCAAAAAGCTATTGATATATTACTTGAACGTCTACCTCAAACAGATGTCTTATTAGCTCCTATCTATAATAATCTCGGTGAAAACTATCGTGAACAAGGTGTTTTTGATCAAGCACTTTTATCTTACAAACAAGCTTTGCAAATATATGAAATGAACTTAGAAAAATCAAATCAAAGTCATATCGGTATTCTATATAATAATTTAGGACTTGTTTATGCAAGTCAACATCAATATTCTGAAGCATTAAAAAATTACGAAAAATCACTTCAGATTCGACAACAATTTCTTCCGCCGAATCATCCGGAAATAGCAACTACATTCAATAATATAGCGTTAACTTTTTATGAACTTGCCGATTACACCAGAGCAATGGAATATTATACAAAAATTCTTGAAATACAACGGCTATCACTTCCAGAGAGTCATCCAGACTTCGGACGAACTTATAATAACTTAGGTACAGTTCTGGAAAAAGAAGGAAAGCTCAAAGAAGCAGTTGATTACTATGAAAAATCGTTGGAAAATTTGCTTAAATATCTACCGAGTGATCATCCTGATATTGCACGATATTACAATAATATGGGTATTATATATGCAACTCGACAAGATTCAGTACGTGCAATTGATTGTTATCAAACGGCTATTGAAATACGTGAAAAATCTTTAGTACTAAGTCATCCAGATCTTGCGGCAACTTATCACAATTTAGCTACAACATATCATCAGCAAAATAAATATAATGATGCATTAAAATTATATAATAAATCTTTGAACATCTATATGAGTGATTCAATAAATAATCAAGATTCAATATCGAACTCTTATGCTCATATATCATTGGTATATTATCATCAACATAATTACGAACAACAAATCGAATATATTCGAAAAGCTATAGAGATACAAGAAAATCTTGCATCATTAAATTATTCTGATATGGTTGACATGTATAATACAATGGCACATGGATTTTTAAAACAAGAGAAAATCGAAGAGTCATTCAGTGCATTCAAAAAATCCTTGGATATTCTTTTAAAATCTTCCCCTTCAAAATATAATTATATTTGCCAATTATACAATAATCTCGCATTTGTTTGTAGTTTTCTTAAGAATTTTACCGAAGCTATTCAATATTTACATAAAGCATTATTTACAGAATTAAATTTTCTTTCATCAAATAATTATATTTTATCAAATACGTACAACATCTATGGTGTTGTTTATTATCGACAGAATCAATTTCAAGAAGCGTTGTCAATGTTTGAAGAGTCTTTAAAAATTAAATTGCAACACTTGCCCAAAAATGATTTTTCATTAGTAGCAGTGTATGAAAATCTTACTTTGACATACGATACTCTCGGAGATTTCGATAAACAAATTGAATATCTCAATCAATCAATTATTGTACAAGAACAAAATCCTAGAATTGATGATATTGAATTAGCGAAAACTTACTGTAAACTAGCTACTGCTTATCATAAACATAACAGAATTAAAGATTCAATACAATGGTATTTTAAAGCAATACAATTGCAATTAAAAGTTCTTCCTAATGATCATCTTGATCTTGCAACAACTTACAATAATATTGCATTGATATATTCTCGAATAAAGGATTATGACAAAGCTATTGTTTGTCTTGAGAAATCTCTCGAAATTCGATGGAAACAATTGCCTAAAAATCATCCTCTTATTGGCCGTACGTGTAGTAATCTAGCTATCGTCTATCGTGATGAAAAAAAATACGATCAAGCAGCTGAATCGTTTCTAGTTAGTATACATATACAATTGGAACAATCATCTATCGATCATAATTCTATAGCCGAGAGCTATAACGGTCTTTCGCAAGTTTACGCTGAACAAGAACAAAACGAAATAGCTATTGAATATCTTCAAAAGGCTTTAGAAATGCATGAACAATCTCAACAAGTCAATCTTGAAGCACTAGCCATGACTTACAATAGATTAGGTGGAGCATATTATAACTTGAAAGATTATGTTCAATCGTTGAAAATGTTCGAGAAATGTCATGAAATTTATCTGAAATATCATTCATCGAATGACATCGAAATTGCTGAATCTCTGAATAATATTTCGCAAGTATGTCATGCTTTAAGAAATTATAGTAGAGCAATCGATTGTCTCAAACAAGCTCTGACGATTCAACTTCATTCTCTGTTGCCAAATGATTTAAATCTCAGTACTACTTATCACAATCTGACTGAAGCTTATTTTAGACAACGTAAACTGTTCAAAGCACTTGACAATGCTCGATTACAGCATACAATCGATTCAAAGCATTTCACACATGATCATCCTCGATCAAGAGACAGTCTCAATAGAGTTGCTATATTAGAAATTTTATTGTGGTATGAGAAAACGAAAAATTGACTCAGAAATAAACGGTTACAAATTACACAACACAAGACAAAAAGAGTTTTAATGTTTTTTTTTTCTGTCAATAAAATATTTGAGTAATAAATAAAATTGAATGTAATTCAGCAAGATTTGGACCACTTCGAACTCCTACACTGACCAAGATGATACCATTTTGTTTTAAAACACACGAAGCATTTATTGTCGCTGCCTGATCATTACCCAGGGCGAATATGGCTCACAAGATCTTATAAGATCGCAGTAAATCCGATCAATTCCGACTATCGGATCCGATGACTTGCCAACAATCGGAAACTCGATATTATCCGTAAAAATCCCATGATATCCTATATTGGATTTAATAGGATTCCTAGTTTCGGATTCAACGAAATTCAACTCTTGGGACTCGAAAAATCCTCCGATTACCGTCAGTAGAAGATTGTTGGACTTCCTAAGATCCGTTAAATGATTTTTCTAGTTAAAAAAATCTAAAATATGACTTAAAAAAACTTTTCTTTTAATGAAAAAGCTATCTGACATGTTAAATATCAATCTATTGACTATGGTCTTTAAAAACACCAACATTACGTATGTTACCGAAAATATTGTTAAACAAAGGCGACACCCATTCTCATTATTTTCTATGAGTAGCGTGCAGAGACAAAGACTATTATATAAAATCAAGATCTGGTTCATATATATATTTTGGAATTTAAATTCGTAACATGGTAGTTTTTGGTTCTATATCTTTTAGATAAGCAACATTTCTATATCACTCAATCATGTATTTTTTTGTATTTTTTATTGTATTTGTTTTATATTTTTTGTATTGTTTCGTATTTTTTATTGTATTTTTTTTATATTTTTTGTATTGTTTCGTATTATTTATTGTATTTGTTTTATATTTTTTGTATTGTTTCGTATTTTTTATTGTATTTTTTTTGTATTATTTTAAATGTTGTATGTAAAAAATACCCAATTTTTTATTGTTGTGATTTTTAGTTTTTTTCGTTAATGCGTGTGTCGAAGTTCGACTAAGTTATCACATAAATTTAAAAATAAAATTATAAACGAAAAAAACACGTGTAAATAAGACTTTCATTACTAAAATAGAGGAGAACTGAACTATTAACAGTATATCGAAATTTACCGTATCTGAATGTTTCTGTAGCTTTCCGACTGTCGGATTCCTGTACCAAGGAATTCAACAAAATCCGATAGGCTTATCGTCGGAAATTGCAGGATTGCAATCTGCGGACCAACACCAACGAACATTTTTCTTTCTAAGTTGATCGAGTATCTTGCATTTCGATGAGAAATTCGAAGTAAACGAACCATAATAATTCATTTAACCTATGAAAGCTTCTAGTTCTTTAACATTCTTTAGAGGAGGCATACTAACGATTGATTCGACTCGTGATGGATCCAAGAGTTTACCATGTTTATCAAGACGAAATCCCAGAAACGAAACTGAATCCTGGAAAAAGACGCATTTTCAGGATAACACGTAAAGCCATAATCAGCGAGTCGAGTGAGAACCTGTTCAAGTGCTGTGAAATGCTCGAATTCTGTTGAACCTGTGATTAATAGATCATCAAGATAAGCAACACAGTTAGGAATATTATAAATGATTGGGTCGATCAGATGTTGAAAAATAGCAGGTGCACTAGAAATATCGAAAGGCATACATGTATATCGATAGAGACCTAATGGAGTATTTATAACGACCAATTGTTGGCTACTTTCATCGAATTCTACCTGCAAATAGGCATCAGAGAGATTAAGCTTGGAAAATTGTTTGCCACCGCGCAAACGAGAAAATAATTCATCAATTGAAGGAAGTGGATGTTGATCGACCAGTGTATATGGGTTAATAGTGATCTTAAAATCATCACAAACTCGAATTTTCCCATTTGATTTTAAAACAGGAACAATAGGAGCAGCCCAAAGAGAATGGCTCGAGATTTGAAAAACTTCGGACTTGCATGTGATTTATATTTTTAACTGCGATCAATAGCAATCGATAATTGCGTTCATTATAATTCACTGAAACGACACATTTACGACAAATGTTCAAAGATTTGCTACTATAACATTGCAGATGTAAGTTGAATGCCGAAAGAACAGGCGAACTGATGGTGGTATGAGACGAACCAGTATCGATCTCAAATGTAATCCGATGGAAATTCACTGGTAAACTAATCATACAAGAAGAATTTATTGACGAAGACGTGACAATTGAAAAGGTAGAAGTTGAAAATAAAGACGAAGCAGATATCGGATTTGAAGAATGTGAAGCAAATGTTGAATTGGAAGAAGTAGAAGTTGACGAAGTCAATGAACGCACTTTTGCAACTGTAGTAATATGCTTGGTGGATACACGGTTGTGCCAATAATGGACAGTCTTCTCAAATTCAAATATTGTGTTCCCTTCTCTTCTGATTTTCTTTCGTTCGTAATGTCAAGAAAGACGTGTGTGCATCTTTTGTGTTGTATGACATCAGTTTACAATATGAATTGAATTTAAATCTCAATCGATATGTTTCTACTATTTCGTAGTTGAGATGATTTAATAGGTAGCTTAACGGTAGAGCATCCAACCGGTTATTGGAAGATATAGGTTCGATTCCTATTCTATTTCATATGATTCTTACTTCTTAGTCTTTCGCACTAAGTTATGCATATTAAGTGGAGGAGTTTTATTTCATTCATTATATAATTATATACATATGTGGACACGTAAAATGATTATAGATGATTCATTCGTGATCGGATCTTCTTCTGAGACCATTTCTTATTCGAATTTTTCCATTAAACTCATCCTCAACATCCGTCAATGAGACAGAGAGAAACGGTGATTGTATTTGAACCCAGAAAAAAGACGGAGAAAGAGAGAAACGGTGATTGTATTTGAACCCAGAAAAAAGACGGAGAAAGAGAGAAACGGTGGTTGTATTTGAAGCCGAAAAAGGACGCAGACAGAGAGAAACAGTGATTGTATTTAAAGCTTAATAATTATGCAGTAAGACGAACAACTGTGTTAGTTTTGTCAGTCCTCTCGAACTTAAAACTTGAATTCAATTTTTTAATTTGAGCTTTTAAGTTTCAGGTTTGACATGTAAACCAAGTCGACGTTCTACTAAAATCCTTGAGAGAGTACACGGGGATTTTGGTAAAAAATCTCCTTCAAAGGGGTATGTAACGGAACGGCTCTGTATCATCCTCTCTTCTTTTCGTGTGTTTTCATATGTTGTCTGCAGAGCTAGGACGCAAGTACAAGTACTTGTACTTTGTGTACTTATCCTACCTCTGTTTGAGAACCTTCCTTATTCGAATTTTCACATTAAACTCACCCTATGACCCTTTCTTTCAGAAAATGGAATGAAGTAAATATTTAGGTAGGGGTGTTACTTTAGTTTTATTTTCCTTTATACATGTAGAAGGTTTTCAAGTTCTCTTCTGTCGCATCATAATCATCACACTAGCTTCATTATCGTGCGCTGAGCAGACAGCATATACCAGTGTATTTTTGTTTCTGTTTTTTATATTTTATAGATGACTGTAACGGAAGTACGCGTCGTAGCTATCGAGACACCTGGTGAGAATTCAACAGTGGAAAATACTCTCCCAGTAAATAAATTCAGTCGACCACCGTCGCTTCTGGCTCGGCTCATTTGTGAACTATTCGGTACCTGCTCATTTGTTTTGTTCGGTGCTTCATGCGCTGCCAAAGCATCGTCTGGTCTATTGGCCGTTTCAACCGCACATGGCATTGTCACAGTATGGCTTGTCTACGTATTTGGATCTGTATCTGGTGGGCATTTCAATGCAGGTGCCACGCTTGTCTTTTTATTGCACGGTCAAATAAAACTAATTCATGCACTACTTTATATTATTGCACAAGCATTAGGAGCTCTACTTGCAGGTGTTCTTCTTCTGTGGTTATATTATGGAACGAATTCAACATTTGGTACACCTCAATTGGCAACTCAACCTTACGAAGTGACAGTAGCACAAGGTTTCGCTATTGAATTCATATGTACAACAATTCTTTCATTTGTGTTGCTCTTCACAACATCATACAACACAAAAAAAGAAACGGCACTTGTTGTTGGACTTATCGTATTTTCATCATTTTTACTTGGCTCTGATCGTGATGGAGCAGCTCTAAATCCATGGCGATGGTTAGGCCCGGCTGTAGCATCAAACACATACGACTCATACGCTTGGATATACACAGTTGGACCTATGGGTGGATTTCTCGTTGGCTTTGGCTTCTTTCGAGTTTATCAACTGGTTTGGAATTGGTAATTATTATTCATGAAAGACAAATATATATCTTGATGGTGACGGTGTGAGAATGAAATGTTCAAAATTTTTCTGAGAATAATGTAACTCGTTCATTGTTTTGTCTTAATAAATGTTTTGTAATTGTTGTGATTGTTGTGAAATAAAGTCTTCTTTAATTTTTTGATGATCGGATGATTTAACAATACAAATAATGTTATGTTGAGATATTAAACTTCAATATTTAATGAGTTTCTGTTCTTCGTCTCGAGTTGGATCAACGCTAGGTTTTAAAAATAACTTCGTAGTGCACTAGCGGCTAAGAGTCTCCATCATAAATATTCAGTCCATATCAAAAGCATATAGTGGATGACAATAACAAATATAGACATTTGTAAGTAGTTATCCTATTGTCAGTGTTATATATGTTACCATATTTACTATCATCAATAGTAAACTGAGTACTGTTCAAAACTGCTTTATCAGTTGTGATGGTAACAAGTGAACATAGACAGACGAAGACTCGCATTATTGTATGACAATGTTAGACAAAATTTCAATGACTTTTATATACATTGATGTAAAAGATTAATAAGGTCATAGTTTTTCAATTTTTTTAAAAGAAACTATCAACATATCCCATATATGCTTCGTTCTCTTTACATATACATTATTATGTATAAAATATATCTTTACCCTCCCATACGTCAAACGAAAGAGAACGACATTTATCGACTCTTCTCTTTTTCGTTTTTGATAAACATACACGTGAAATACAACACCCTGTATTAATATTTATTTCGACGTTATTCATCGTTTTGTTTTCATTAAATGAGAAACGTAGCTATTATTGGCGCTGGGTCAGCGGGTCTTGTTGCAGCAAAAGTTCTACTTGTTGATGGTTTTGATGTCGTTCTATTTGAAAAACATGCATTTTTAGGTGGGATTTGGTCACCGGATGGTGCATACTATAATTTACATACTCAACAACCTGGAGGTACAATAGAATTCTCCGATCTTTACGATGGAAAAGGTAATTGAGAATTGTCTGTTCAAAAGGAAAACAAACATTTAATTTTGATTAGAATATGCATCATGGCAACATGTACATGAATATTTATGCAAATACGCTGATATGTTCGATATAACATCTCGAATTCGATTTAATACACGAGTGATTTCAATCACAAAATCAAATCTTCACAATAGCCAACAACCATGGTCAGTAACCATCGATACATCAGCAAAGACTGAAACATTAAAATTCGATTTTGTTGTTGTTGCAAGTGGACTATTTTCCCATTATGACATACCAACATTTCAAGGTCAAGAAAACTTTGCCGGTCAAATCGTACACGCCAATGAAATTAAAACTGCAGAACAATTGAACAAGAAAAAGATCTTAGTTATCGGTGGATGTAAAACAGCAATCGATATGGCAATTAATGTAGCAACAATATCAAAACATTGTGATTTTGTTTTTCGACGAATTCATATTATTTTTCCAGTCAAAGTACTACGTGGATTTTTACCAATAAGATTTTTATTCACTCGATTTTATGTGTTTTTCAATCAACCGTATCCGAACGCACCGTATACTCGATTCTATTGGTTTATGCATCGATATTTTCCATGGATTTTCAATTTCGTACGAAGTTTTATGGCAAATGATACTATTCTATCGAATCCATCGGAATTGTATGACGATGGCATTTTTCTACCACGTGGTTCAATGAGCGATGGTCTTTTGATATTGCCAACACATCCAGTATTTACTGAACTCAAGAAAACGAATCGTATTCAAGGACATTTAGCGTCAATCCAACAAATACTCGATTCGAATACAGTTCAATTGGATAACGGTGAAGTTTTGAATTCGATTGATATGATTATTTGTGCAACTGATCGTTGTCTACGTTTTCCATTTTTCTCTGAAAAAGACGCACAAATCATGGGTTTACCCTCAAAATCATCGAAAGATTTCAATCTCTATCGTCGAATAGTGCCTATCAACGTGCCAAATATTGCATTCATTGGATTTACATCTGTATTTACGCATTGGTTGATCACTGAAGTAGCTTCTCATTGGATTTCAGATTATTTCAAAGGTTATCAATTACTTCCGAGTCGAGCACGAATGGAAGACGAAGTAACAACAGTTCGTGAGTTTAGTCGTAAGAATTTTGGTCGAACATCTCCTCATGTTTCTTCTTATTGGCTTGAAGCTATTGAAATCTATTTAAATGATATGAATCTTTCGTTGAAACGAACAAATAATTGGCTGTCGGAAAATTTTTCTGTTTATCGACCAAATCGATTCAAAACTTTGCATGAAGAAAGACGAGCACGTGATCGTGGACTCGAACAATATTCGAATAGATTTTACTTGAGTTTTTTTCATTGTCTAACCATCGTTTTTATATTCTTAGTTTTCTTTTTCACAACATAGAAAATAAAATCAAACGACCTCTACTTTTTTTACTTGTAATAGAGGAGATCGAATGGTTTCAATGGTTTATGCAAATGACGACAGAAATGGAAAACGATAGTCAAGAATTGCAATTCAATGTTGATCATATTATTGAACGACTTCTCGAGAATTCATCGAGTCAATCTTTGCCCATATCTCAAGAGGAAATAGTTCGTCTCGGTGACAAATCAAAGGAGATCTTTCTCAATCAACCGATTTTTCTCGAACTTTCAACTCCAATTAAAATCTGTGGTGAGTATATAATGCGCATATACTCTATATCGAATATCCGAGATTTTCCTAGGTAATCTTTACGGACAATACACAGATTTACTTCGTCATTTTGAATCGAATGGTTTTCCACCGAATTCAAAATATTTATTTCTTGGAAGTTATGTCGATCGAGGCAAACAATCCTTGGAAACCATTTCTCTTCTTCTTGCTTATAAAGTTCAGTTGTTTTTTTTTCTATTATAAAATTCGTCATTATATTCTTTAATTGTTAGATAAAATATCCAAATGATATCTTCTTATTACGAGGTAAAAATGAATGCAGGTCAATCAATCGCATATATGGTTTCTACGATGAATGTAATTTACGTATATTTTTTCTTTATATCGTATTCATGTATAACTATCGATAGGCAAACGACGATGTAGTGTGAAAGTATGGGAATCAATGCTAAGCGTGAGAGAGAGAGAGAGTCAAATTTTGTGATTTATTGGATATATACTTTGTTTTGGGTATAGTGTTTCAACTGTCTTCCAGTTGCTGCTCTTATCAACAATAAAATCTTCTGCTGTAATGGAGGTAGACGAGTAATATAATAAGATTGATCGATCTGCAAAAGTGTGTTTTTAAAGGTCTCTCGCCGGAACTTGATAGTTTCGATCGAATTCGACAGATTCAACGACCGACAGATATTCCTGACAGTGGTATTGAGATTATATATGCACATATTATAATTACTATATGAATTAGGTTTACTTCATGACCTTACCAATGCTGAACCCGACAAGGATATTCAAGACTGGAATGAAAACTGTGTTAGTCCAACATCCATATTCGGTGTTAATATCGTGAATAAAGTAAATTTCGAACTATATATTAATTTATCTTTGAAAAGTGATTTTCTAGTTTTTAAATCAATTTAATCTCGATCTAATCTGTCGATCGCATGAGGTTTGCTTATATGTCTGAATAAATCTATTTATCTCTTGAATATTTTTGTCAGGTCGTTGAAAATGGATACGAATATCTGTTCGATCGTCGGTTACTCACGATATTTTCTGCACCTGATTTCTTAGAATTTTGTAATGATGCTGTATGCATGTCAATAGATAATAATCTTGCTAATTCATTTACCGTAAACGTTCTAATAAATCTAATTATATATAGCATCATTATAGTCTATATTTTTCTAGATTCTATCTTCAAAGAACAAGAAGAAAATTACAAATGAAAGAACATAAAAAGAATAACAATTATCTTTTTTAATAAATCTTGCCGCTTTTATGTTTGTCCTTATTCTTCTAGTGAAATAGATATAGTCATTTTGAAAATTAGGATTTGCAATGTCGTCTGCATTAGATTTCATCGGAAAAGAAACGATTTTTTACGGCTCAATGATCGTTTTAATTCTCGGTTTACCCGGTGATGTGTTCAATACAATTGTATTTCTTAGTTTGCGTACATTTCGACAGAGTTCATGCGCTTTCTATTTGACTGTTATGTCACTGATGAATATTTTTCAATTATGTTTTATTGTTCTCTCACGACTTATGCTTGGTGTCTACGGAAATGATGGTACGAATTCATCGGAATTCTACTGTAAATTTCGTTTTTTTTTCTCACAATTCTGTACGACTTTTTCGTTGGCATGTTTTTGTTTGGCTACATTCGATCAATATTGTGCAACATCTCCGTTTCCACGTTTACGACATATCTGTCGTATTGAAATTGCTCGACTTCTAACGAGCATCTTCTGTACTCTTGCGTTTTTACATAGCATTCCGAATTTAATCTTCTTCAAACATAATCTATCATCGAGCACACATCAAGTGACTTGTGCTGTCACGGATCCAAACTATTTAAAATATCGTACTTATGCTGTCATGCTCGTTTTCTTAGGTTTCCTACCGATTTCTGTAACAGCTTTGTTCGGTTCAATGGCTTACTTTAATGTAAGAAATCTGTTGTATTATACAGTTCCACTTATTCGACGGGAATTAGACAAACAATTGACAAGCATGGTTTTAGTTCAGATTATCATCGATATCTTCGTTCTTTTACCGTATTCCATTGCAAGTGTTATTTCATTGTATATAAATCAATTCACTGATTCTGCTGTTCGAGAACGAATTAGATATTTACAAAATCTCACACTTATTCTCTATTATTTTCATTTAGCAGTAAGAAAATAAAATGATTTATTTGAACGGAAAAATTAAATTTTCGCTTTTTAGAACCCATTTTATATTTATATTTGTGTATCACAACGATTTCGTCGACAATTTATTTATGTTCTCAACAAAATTTACAATCAAATACATCGAAAGAACGAACGATTAGCTGCAAATCAAATAGCGCCAAACACATGAAAATCAACTTACGAATGTTCTCAATCGAAATCAAGAAGAAACTTTTGTATTCGATTGTTTCCAGTATCAACAACATACAGATTGTTGTATTGATCAAATGCTACATGTTGAGGTGCAGATAATTGATCTGATGCATTGCCTTCTCCGTTTCCACCAACAATAAGAACACCTTCTTTTTCACCTGCTGCCCAACAGACAATTCGATGATTATCCGTATCGGCAATATAAATATCTTCAGAAGAATCCAAAGCTAAACCAACTGGCCTATTCATTTTCGATAAACTATCTCCTTGGCCGTTTCCACCGGCAACAACAGTACCTTTGATCGAATTTGCTGTCCATCTTACAATTCGATGGTGTCCATTATCAGTTATGTAGATTGAATTATTTTTATCGACAGCTAGAGAACTCATTGCTGCATAAATTGAACTCATATTTGCATTGACATAAACTTTTAAAAAAACTTTTTGACGATTGGTTTTAATGTTTCTCTGTATGATTGTATTTTCTCTAGCATCGAAAAAATAAAAATATCCATTCGGATCCGTGGTTATATCCCAACAATCGACATTTGAATATAGAATTTCCTGATCAGATGCGTTTTTGAGAGACCATCGAATAATATTTTGATATCCAGCATTGCAAATAATCATCGAATCTGTAGTTTTATCGATTGCAACACCAGTTGGAGCATATAAATATATATCATTTACAATCATATTGTTATCAGCTACAATTTCACCTTGATCTGCATTCATTTTCCATTTAACTATTCGATTATTCATTTTATCAGCTATATAAATTGTTTGATTATCATCAATATAAATACTAGAAGGTAATTTTAATTGATTCAAACGACTACCAAAACCATAACCTCCAGCAACAGTAGTTCCATTTTGTTTCCATTTCTTCTTGCATGAACGGCGGGGTAATGCTAAAATTCGACATCGATTTGATGTTTAACTTTCAAAGAAATGATACCTTCTGTTGTTGTTGTTGTTGTTGTTGTAGTAGTAGTAGTAGTTATTGTTGTTGTTCTTGTTGTTCTTGTTCTTGTTATTGTTCTTGCGCTTCGTATTGTCGTATTTGAAGAAGAAGGAACTATTGTTGTTGAGTCGTCTGTGTTTTTATTGAGAAAAACAATGAATACCACAACAGTTCCTACGACGAATAATAATATGAAAACGATGACTAACAGAACAGTTCTGTTCCGAGCTGCTCCACGTCTGAAATCGTTCGAATATTTGATTTAATAAGAAAGAAAAAAAAACTTTTTTTTCTCGATAAACTTACATTTGATGTGCACGAGAAGATGAAACTCTGTGTTCAATTCTCGAACTCATTGATTCCTATACAGAAATAATATAATCGTACGACAATTGTTGCATTATACTGTCTACCGTATTCAGATTTTGATTAGATTCCGTCATTAATTCATATGTTGGCAGTGAAAAGAATAGTAAAATAAAAACATATGAGCAGATTAAATAGAACGAAATCTTATCAGTCAGGAACTGGAATGAATAATAATATCAATATCAAATATTTTTTCTATTAACAATTCCATTAAATGTTTTATTATTGTGTATATAATTACTCAAATGCGTGATTAATTTTATATCGATTCGTCTTTTGCGTTTTATGATCATCATTTGAGCACGTTCGAATCGAAGTAGAAAAGAAAAGAAAAGAAAATATAAATATACAACCCATCTTTCGTGTAATACATTTCATAAATTGATATAATATAAACAATCATGGTTACTCTTTTCGAAGATCCACATGAATCCCCATTGGCAATGTTTCTTTTGCAAGTATTCATCACTCTCATTGTTTGTAAGATACTTGCCAAATTATTATCATTTATTGGTCAACCTCAAGTCATCGGACAAATCATAGCTGGTATTATCTTTGGTCCATCGATATTAGGCCAAACAAAAGGATGGTCGAAAGCTATATGGCCAACATCGACTTTGAAAGTGTTTCAATTGATTGCCAATCTAGGCTTGATATTCTTCATGTTCTTTCTCGGGTTAGAACTCGATCTCAAACAAATCAAAGCGAATTGGAAAGTGACGATACCTATTGCTTGCGTCAGTATTATATTTCCTGGTTAGTTCGATAGATTTCAGTAGTTTAAAAAAAACTGTTCGATTTAGTTGGTATTGGATGTGCTGTTGCTCTATGGTTCTATAAAATGAACGATGGAATACAAGCAAGTCAAACAGCATTTATTCTATTTATCGGTAAGTAAGAAATTGATTCATTAAAAATAAGTTTTGTCACGTGTTTTTTTTGTTTTCAAGCATCTGGTTTTGGATTTTCTGCATTTCCTGTCCTAGCAACATTGTTAAATTCAATGAATTTACTCAATGAGCCAATCGGTATTCAAACAATTTCGTTAGCTGCCGTTGAAGATATCGTCGTTTGGGTTGTACTCGCTGTTGCCAGTGCTTTCTCATCAGGTGGTTCGGCACTTCAAGGTCTCTATACATTATTATTAACATTAGCTTTTATTGCTATAATGGTCGTTGGTATTCGACCGATATTCAATCGAATTCATGCAATCTATCATCGACGAAACGATGATTGTAATGTATACATTGTTGTTGGTTGTTTTCTACTTCTTCTTATTGCTTCATTTACGACTGAAGTTATGGGTGAGAGAACCGTTTTTTTTTTTGTTCTTTTTCGTCTTACTGACATTTGTTATTTAGGCATTCATGCGTTTTTTGGTGCTTTTATTGCCGGTCTTTGTGTGCCGCGTGAAGGTGAATTAGTTGAATTTCTTTCGATTCGTATTGAATTAATAATCGTCGAATTTTTCCTACCGTTCGTAAAGAACATTTTGTTTTAAACATGCGAGTCTATTGTGTGTTTTTAGTTTGTATTTTGCTAATAGTGGTTTGAAAACTCAATTAAATCTTCTGAATACCGGTCGTGCATGGTGGACTCTTGCCGTTCTTATTATTTTAGCATCAGCTGCTAAGATCATACCAGTAACATTAATAACGAAATTATGTGTGAGAAAATCATGGTACTATTGTGCATCGATGGGCGTTCTTATGAATACACGTGGTATTGTTCAATTGGTTGTTTTAAATATTGGTGTACAATTAAAAGTTATTTCACCGGTTATATTTGCAATGTTTGTTTTAATGGCAACGATTTTAACGTTTATAACATCGCCGATTTTACATTTACTCTATCATCGTGATGCTGATTCGAAGATCACTGATGAATCTAAAGATTTACATTTCGCTTTGGAAGGTCTCGAGAAAGCTGAAGTAACAACAATATCGAATGGTGTTGTCTTTCCTAAACTAACGCCAAGTCCACAATCGAATCGTGTCAATAGTATTGCGAATGAAGGCGCCAATACATCGACACAAAATGCAGCAAATCTACGTCTGAGACGAGCAAGTCGAATGACTTTGTTTTGAAAATATTCACGCGTATCTATTTAGTTAGATTTTATTATATTATAAACATGCTGTTTTTTTTTCTTTCTTCTCGCAAATAAACACTATATAACGAAGTTTTTTTTTCTTTTCGTTCTTTTATTTCTTATCACGTGGAAACACGAGTATAAGCGTTTGTTCGGTTAATATGAAAATAATATTACAAAATCAACATGGATGGCGTAGTCTTATTCGGCCGTATTTTTATTCGACATTGGCCATCGGTGCTAGTGTTACAATTGGCGATGGAATTTGTCAATATTTAGAACGAAAATACGATGAGAAAATGATGTCAATGTCTTGGTTGAATAAGGAACGATCATTTATCATGTGTACAACAGCTGCATTTGTAACGACTCCCTGGTCGTTTACATTATCGAGAACAGTTGAACGATTATTTCCTGGTAAAGCTTCGATTCAAATAGTGAAGAAAATGTTTGCCAATTGTGTAGCTGCTCCGATTGGTATCAGTCTAGTTTTTACGTCTATAACTCTGTTGAAAGGTCAATCACTTCATCAAGCTAAACATAAAGTTAAAACAGACATGCCGAGAACATTTTTGGCTGGCATGTGCTATTGGCCATTTGTTTCGTTTATTAATTTTCGTTTTATTCCGCTCGATTATCGTCCATTTCTCGGTAGTATTGCTGGATGCATATGGAATATTTATATTTCATCGGTAGCAAATAAATCCAATGAAACATCGAACCAATCTCAGCAATTATTAGGTGAAACAGTAACGATTCTTATTGCTGAATCAAGTGGAACACCCGTACCGGCTTTAGAACAAACTTGGCGTATTTTAGAACAAACGAAATAGAAAATGAGTCTCGGATCAAGTCATATTTGGTTCGATCGATTCGTATAGGATTGTAGATAATTCATTTGAACAAATTGTGCTAGAAAAAGAAAGAAAGTACAGCACATTTTCTATCTTTACAATCATGTGCATGATAAATCGAAGGAAATTTGTAGTTTATTGTGACATTTGCACTACCTAATCCAGTAAATAAAATCATTAACAATAATACAATCATCCATATTTTTATTTCAATTGACGGGTAAAATAAATGTGACCTACGCACTCTATTTGTCTTTATAAAACATTTTCAAAGTAGACTATTATCTTTATACTTTTGAATGCTGATATAGTAGTTGAAAATGTTTTATCGTTGTTTGAATTTACTTTTTAAAGTTTGAAATACTTCCGAAAATGTTTTTTCAATGATTAATCGAACATAATGTATTCTCTTCTCTATTCTTATTGAGTATTTAAACGATTGAATTGTACATGAAATTTTACTAGTATTTTTCTTTTTCAAGTGAATAGTCGTCTGCCGATGAATATTTCATCTGAATTTCGTTTTATTCTACAAAAAAGTGTTCAAAGTACCAGCGATTTTCAAATACGATTTGGTCATAATCATAATTTTTACAATCAAATATCTTATCCAAATCTTAAACATTACGAATATAATGATTTATCGACGCAACAATACCCATTACCGGTAATTCACAATCATAATCATAGAAAATCAAGACGTCAAATGATGCAAAACGATCGTTATGTACAATTGCTAAGCGGTAGCAGTAATTCGCAAAGTTTTGGAAGCAAAGAATACGGTACTCATCTACCGAAACAAACAGTTGCCGACGAATATACGGAACGATCTATTCGAAAATGTACGGATTGGCTGAACAAACATGTGTTTAACACTGAAATTACGAATCATGATTATTATTTTTAATTGTTATTCGAAATAAATCTGCACTCTTTTTTTTCTTTTATTTGAACAAATAGAAACCCGAAATAATTCCTTTGTACATAGACGATGATTGTATAGACAGAATAAGAATTTCGAATATGTCCTCTCTCTCTCTCTCTCTGTTCTTCTCCAGGCATCGTCTATATATAAAATGGATATCGATAACGATAGTTATGTTTATTTATATTCGAAGCCGACGATCGATCGAAATGCATCAACAAGAATCATCGATAATTTTTTCACTTAAATTATGGAAACGTATTGCAATTATTACGGTTGTTTTTATATTTTCAGGAATTTATTTTACAGCATTTGTACAAAATACGAATTCATATTCATTGACGCATTTAAATCAAACAACAAATAATTCACAAATAAAATCCAATCGTAGTCGAATTCGTCTCGTTATATTCTCTGATCTCGACGCACAAAAACATTATCGAGATTATACAGACACACTTTTTTGTTACGCACATCGACATCATTATGATTTTTCTATTGTTAATCCACATGATTATTCTGCTTGTAAAACATTTGAAAATTATTTCTTTAAAAAACAATGCACAGTCTTACAATATCTTATTCAAAATCCTGATGTCGAATGGTTAGTCGTATTAGATGGCGATATATTCGTTGTAAATGCAACAAAATCCTTAGATTCATACATACCAACTGATCCGAATATTCATCTCATTCATTTGGAACGTTTTATGAACAATGAAATCACAGCTGGATGTTATATCATTCACAATCATCCATGGTCATTAGTTTATTTAAATCGATGGATAGAATATTCTGAAATCTCACGGAAAATTCCGTATCATAATAGTGATAATGGTGCATTACATTTAAATTTTTTAAATATGTCCGGTATGAGTGATAGTCAAACGTACGATCGATGTGCTCGACTTTATAATGAATCCGTTAGTGAATTATCATATATGAAATATGTTTCGTGTACAAAATGTGCATTGAAAGGCAAACGAAAATTTTCGAATATAATTTTATATCGACGCGGTCATAGTTTCTGTCGAGATCCTGGTCTATCACCACATAAAATTCATCAATTCGATGTTATGTTTCATGGTTATAAAAGTAAGAAACTCGATTATTTTCTCGAAGAACCAACTGATCGATTGAAATGTCAAAATGAACTTGAATGGACACCGAAAATTCGTCGATCATTACTCGTCGCCAATATGACCGAAGCAAAAACGATCATGAGCAATTGGGAACAAGCTGTTAGCAAACGTTATACACCATCTGTATTCTATCCTGAAATTAGCAATTGTTGGCCAGATTGTGAATCTGAAATAACAGGCGATGCATGGAAAGCATTCGTCAATATTTTATGTAAATTCTAGTTTCTTTTATCAAAAAAAATTTTAAAAAATAACTTTTAATCTATGTGTCAGTTGTTTAAATGCGCACAATAGAAACTGAATCATGGTCAACATTACCATCACCAGCAAATGCTAATGCTGCTTCATAATCACTCGTTGTCGATAGAAATGAATTTGTTGACACGAGATTCATAGACTTGCATTTTTGTACCTCGATAAAATTTTAACATAATTTGATTCGGTAGTAATGATTTGAAATGAAGTCACTTGCATTTGAGCAAGTTGATTATGTAGATCGTGAATAAAATATCTCAATTTAAAAATAACATCGATATTTTCTTGTAATAACGATAGAGAAAACAACTGGTTTGTGTACCATTTAATAGCATTGTGTGGTTCGTAGGTTCGATTGAATTCTTTGAGTTTGTCGAGATCGTAACATCATATCGATGAGTAATTGTGATGCAACGAATTGCCCGTTATCATAGGTTAAATAATGAGAATAATGGATGATTAAAAAAAGTTTGTCGACTTAAAATTTTCCTGGTTGATGAATACCAAGGATCCAAAATCGAAAGAAATTGATCATTAACTTCATCGACGAGAGTTAAATCGACATACAAAGAAATTTATTTGTACATCGTTTGAGATCGTGTGATGTACGTTCGATAGACCTTGACAAGTAATTGTACTCGATCGTAGTATTTAATTGAAGTCGAATCAATGGAATATTTGAATCGACGTTTTCCAACGATGAAAATTTGATTGATTTGAGGGAAAAGATATCGGATAAAATGGTAAATATTCAATTAATTCATCGATATTCGTATACCAATGTTTAACGTAATAGTGTAATGGTGGACTAGATGGAAAATCTAGTTCAGTTAAATCGAATAGATCGAAATCTTGTGTGCGAGTGTAGAGTCGATGCATTATGAAAGTGAGATTAAAAGAAAAACAAAACGTGCTTTTATTATTATTTTTTTGTTATTGTTAAACTCAAGATGATAAATGAGAGAATGTGAATAACAGAATAATATTTAAAAAATGTTTACGAGCAATTAGGAATGCCTAAATCAGCGGGTGTTACAGCTGGTAATTTCATCCATGATCTCATTGCATTGATAATGGTGACATCACGATGTGTTCGTGTATAATCCGTTCCTGCATAGCCGCAAGCTGATGGATCATGAGCTTTTTTGTAGTCCCATGATTCGGTACATGTACTACATTCGACTGTACACATTGAACATGACGATTTACCATCGGGAATGCCGAGATTACCTTGTGTGTGATAGAATGATGAAAGAACGAAACGAATCGGCCAATCATGATCATTATCGGTAACACCTTTCGGATTTTGGAAGAGTTCGACTTCGAATGCACGATGTTCGGCGACGGGACAACCTTTGACAAGAACGCAACCATCATCGCCCATATCACGACTACTTGACCCGGGACTTTGTTGATCGTGATCGTCATTTTGAATGACGACACGATGACGAGAGATGAGCGGATTGTTTTGAGGTTCTTTCGGATAGAGACCATCCCACATCTTGAAATCGAAATACGAAGATGAGATTCTTTTTATTTGTTTTTGTTTTCTTACTTTGACTTTATCGACTTCGGAATCGGAACCGAGATCTTGTTTGAGAATATTTTCAAACATTGTACCGTACCATGACGGTCCTTGCCAGATTAGATCAGCTTCACCGCCCGTTAAAACTTCGAGCCAAACGAAGAAATCATCGGGCAATTGTCCGCCCATTTTAGTTTGAACTTTTTTCAAAATACCCGATAAATCTTGCGGTGAAATATGTTTCGATGCATCGAAACGAAAGCCACTCGCACCTAAACTCAACATATCAACAAGATACGCCGCTTGACGTTCACGAACATTGTCCTTCGATGTATCGAGATCAGTCAAACCAACCAGCCAACCATTATTCAAAATAAACAAATCCGTCCATGTATTCAACGCACGATCACAATGAAAATCATCTGTACCAATGGCAGCAGCTGGATATTCATTCGATGGATCGATACCTGTATTGCGATTATCTTGATACGTATATGCATGAGTATAAAATGGAGATTGTCGATCGATTGGTGCACTTGACGTCTTATTTCCCCAGAGAACGCATCCGTTTGGATTACGATGTAAATACATATCATTACCAGCGCCAGTAAAATGATTCAAGACAGCATCGATATAAACACGAACACCGAAACCTCGACATGTTTGAATTAGATCACGTAATTCTTCACGTGTACCCATACGGCCGTCTAATCGATAGGAAACTGGTTGATACATGAAATACCATGGATTCATAGCGTTTTCCATTGGTTGTGTCGACATTAATTGTTCGTGAACAGGAAAAATTTTGACACCTAAATAACCGGCTTTGGCGAGAAATTCACATTCATCTCGTATGTCGTTATGTGGCCAACCGAACATTTCAGCAACACCGCCTTTTTGTCCATTTCGATAGTCACCCGGTCGACTCGCTAATGGTTTAGCATTCCAAGCAAAATCAACTTCAGGCAAGACCAATGATGTATTATCACTGGCGAGAATCTTCGCTTGTAAAATACCAGTATACGCACTCGTATATGTTTTACAACTGTTCGTTTGTGTTGTATTATCAAAAACATAGGTAAATGTTACTTGAGTATCATTCTTGTGTATGGCACGTAGACAGACACTGGCTGATTGACGAGTTGTGTCTGTGTAGATAATATCAGCATAGCCAACGAGTGTGTAGTAATGTTGATAGGATGGTTGATACCATCCGGTGCCAGGTTTTGGCGATTGCCAACGTTTAGCATCGACGCCTGGATTCGCGTGAAATTGATCACCACTCAGACATGCTTCGGCAGGAAATACTTGACAACCGGGTAAATCATTTGGACAATCTTGTGGACAGGTGGCATGAGTTTCAGGTGGCAAACATTTACCATCGCCACAGTGACCTGGTGCGGTTGTGCCTGTTGTTTGAGCAGTTGTTGTCGTTGTTGTTTGACCAGGTGTTGTTGTTGTTGTTGGTCGAGCAGTTGTTGTTGTAATATTATCACCAAGTGGAATCGATGATAGTTGATCATTGTATGGATTGTAGATGAGAAGAACGTTGCCCGATGTGTTACTATTGAACGGACAATTTTGACCGCCATTACAGCCTTTATCGCCACCCCATCGACCATTGAAAGCAACTTTCCATGCGTAATCAGTGTTTTTCGGTAAACCGAGAACGATTTTTTCGTATTGACATGTTTGTTGATCGAAATTCATTTGACATTTGACATCGCCGGGCGCCCAATTTGTTCCATGATCACTGCTATCAGCAAGATAGGACCCCGGTGCCGTTACTAAAGTGCCTTGATGAGGATCGGGATTGCATCCATAAACAATCGTATGCAATAATACGAAAATAACAAAAACTAAACTGCCTATTGGCCACATTTCTTCGACGAAAAATGAAAAAGAACATTGATGGAAAACAAAATTATATAGTTAGTAATAACAGATGATCGTATTCTCAGCGAATAGAAGCATAATCCAATGTGAGATATATTTATTTTTCATGATGAGTACATGAGAAAATATAAGATAAAAAAAAAGAAGGAGCAAACATGTCAATGATATGTGAAATAAAATTAGAACGCCAATTTTTCTTAGTGAAAACAACAATTTTTTTTTAAATATTAAATGTCACAATACATTGTAAATTTCAATTTTAATATACTCTGATATGTACTGGAGAAAAGGTGAATAACATGAATGTCCTATTCACAAAGGATTAACAAAGATGATGTTGCTTTTTTATGTTTTCAATATGATCGTCATTTTCATTGAAATCAAAGTTCGGTATGCCGTCGAAAATGTCGATGTCAATCATGCTACGTCAGCAAAAACGACAAGTTACACCATCAGTAAACAAGAGTGAAATTCTATTCGATCAATTGAAATCATCAGATACATCGTTCAATCTATGTTTACCATTAATTATCAAACGAGGTTCAATGTCAATCGAACGTATTCGTTCAACTACTCGTGAAATCTGTCGACAGATTATTGATGACGTCAATAGAGAAAATCTATTTCCAATCCAAGTGATCTATACACATCAAAATCTCGAGAATATTACGAATTTTTTAACAAAAATCGATAATAATCATGTTGTACGATTTTATTTAATTAAACGAAGTAAAATCAATGGTGAATATTTGTATTCTGATGATTTAATTATCATTGTATTTCAACGTATTACATCGAACTCGATTTCTCTCGAAGCATTTTTGAAAATATTCCTTCAAATCTACGATAAAAACAACGATCGATTCACTGTCGATTTATCTCGAAATCTTTATAAGCCAATTTTAGATGGATATGATTCAACTAATCATTCCTCGTTTATATCGAATCTTCGATATTCGATTGATTTTATTCTCGATTCAACTATTGTCAATAATCAAATTGATTTTACATTGTCAAATGATTTCACTCTATTTCAAGTTAATCTCGCCGCTTTCTTTCTCTTCGTGTACAAATTCGAAGAAAATTCTATCGATGATCTCTGTATATTATGTTCAACCGATCAATTTACTCGTGTTCATCCATTTCGTATTCAAATGCGATCGAACGAATCGTTTGTTGACTTCGCACAACGAATTCAACAATTATCTACAGATATGATTGAATACGATCGAATCCTATCGATTTACGATGGTTTTAGTTCGTTGAATATTCCATTTTATTTCCAATACAATAGTTCTTCTCGTTTGCCAACAAAAATTGATCTAACAACAAACGAAGTTAGTCTAGATGTTTATCCGGATGAAAGTCTTTTGACTAAGAAATATGATATTCGCAGTAATTTATCGTTGATTATGACTTATGATGATAATTTACGTACGTTCAATTGTACATTTGAGGGTTCAGATGATATCATCGAACTATCACAGAAATTTCAGCGAAGTCTTTCGTATCTTTTTTCGAAATCTACAGTCAATCAGGAACCTATCGAAAAACTTCGATTGCCATCGTTAGATGAACCTGCCGTTCAACGACGTTTGTCTATATTTGATGCAGGTTTGTTTGTCTGTCTCGATTGATTTTCTTCTTCGATAGAGAATCGATTTTCAGATTTGCCAAGTGCTATTACAACAAATTCTCAAACTAAACATTCATGTCGAAAATGGTTCGGAGTTATTTTATTAGTCATCGAATTGAATTTAGTTAGCGGTAATATCTATGGATTTGCTGCTCTTTCGAAAGTTCTACCGATGTATAACATCTACAATGATCATTGCGTATCAATAAATAATAATTCAACCGATTTGGATTGTCGTGATCAATTGAAAGTTTATCAGGTAGACTGAGATCTTTTTATGACGTAAATTCGATATGATTTCTCCATTGAATAGAATGCGTTGACATTAGGCTTGATTTTTTTCAATATACCATCGGTATTTACCGGCATTCTAATCGATCGATATGGAAATCGATTTACTCGGTTGATTGCTCTCGTTTTCTATGTTCTCGGTTGGTTGGCTTTGGCCGTTATCGAGCCAGGTCGTGATAGTTTTCTATTTGTTCATACTCTGTTTACATCACTAGCTGGTAAAATGATTCAAATGTCTGGTTATGCAAGTGCAAATTATTTTTCGAAAGCATGAGCTTATGTACTCACTGCACTTGTTGGCAGTAGTTCAGCTTCAGCGATTTGGTATTCTCTATTTCAAGTAAATTTTTTCATATTTTCTTGTCATTTTAATTGTTCGATAATTCTCTCAGGTTTTAATTAATAAGCAAATCTTAACTCTCTATCAAATCTCTTATATTTGGATGTCAATCGGTGTGCTTTTATTTTGTTCGTCGTTTTTATTTTTGGATTGGACATTTCCGATTTTAAATCTACCGTATAAATTCGATACTCATCTCGAAGAGAATTCATCAAAAGATCAATCTGACAAAGTCTATCGACGTCAAGGCGTTTGGCAACATATTATCAGTCCTCTTTACATTCTGCTCATTTTATTTCTAAGTATTTTAATTATGCCAAGCGTATTTCTATCGGTTACTTGGTATCCTTGGGTGTACCACATAACAGACCAGAGTACAACACAGAGTAAATGATATTTCGAATTCAAAAACATTTTGTTTTGTTTTTTTTTTAAGCTGATAATTATACGTTAGTGTATAATCTATCGACACTTTTAATGCTTGTTCTATGTCCTGTAACTGGATTTCTAATTGGATTTCGTGCAGAAAGAAGTAGAAGAGACAAAATTTCTTGATTTTTCATTTTTAAAACGAATTTTTTATTAGATTTTAAACGAAAATGTTTGAATATTTCGATAATTCAAACATTTTCTTGGGTGTTGAACGTTGTCTCATGTGGCGTTTACATGTCGATGACTCGTGCAACGATTATCTCTGCTATTATTATTAATTCTATCGCACGTGCCACACTCATTTCCAGTTCTCAGGCAGCTGTTGCAACTTTGTACGAAGATTTTTTTGAATAAGAAAAATTGATTTCAAAATTAAAATCTAGTTTTCCTTCGCAATATGTCGGTCGTCTAACTGGTATTATGTGGTCAGTTGTTGGCCTAACAATCTGTCTTCAATACGGTCTCGTTAAACTAACTGTCATCGTGCCCGATTCGTGGAAAGTAAGATTTAGTTTAGAACTAGAGAATTTCCTTTGTTTTTCAATAGGCATGGTTGATTATTCTTGTAATGGATTTAGTCATGTTTTGCCATATAATTTATCTTTGGAAGAAATATATTCGAATAAAAAATGAACAAGATTTTTAGAAAATCTCGGTCAATTTAGCATTGATTTGTATTGACAATCGTCGTTGTCGAACTTCTAAATCTTTGATAATTTCGATTGTATCTTCGAGTGTAACTATAAAATCGCCAGCTTTACGTGCATGAACAATATCGCCGAGTGTCGACGTTGCTTGGATGATTGTCGATGCTCCTGTTGTTAAACTCGACCGAGAATGTTCACCCGATGCTGTACTTATCTTTTGCCAGAGAACAGCATTGAGAATTGTCGATAGGAAATTCATGAATGCTGATATGTAACTGTTCGAACGATATTTCTGTGCTTGAATAAGTTTATTTTTGATATCATCGAAAATAAATTGTAGCGAATCTTTAACATCACGTAAAAGTTCTTGAACACGTTGTAAACGGCGAACTTGTTCGTTTGTTAATGTTTGTAATTCGAGTAAAGGAGTACACATAAATGAACATTCATCGAGTTTTTCTCTCAAACGAGTCAGTTGATTTTCGTAGGATGGCAAATGAAAACTATTGATTAAATTCCAAGCTCGATAGGATTGAAAGAGAGCATGCAAGGAATAGAATAACATTTGTATGCCAATTGAATTCCAAAAACTTCGATCGAAACAAGCCGTTAGATTGGCATGTGCTTTATTGAAATCTAATTCACTTGATTTCGAATCAGTTGTATAATTTGCAATATTTTTAATGAATTCTTCGACCCATTTATGTGAGCCATGTTGTTTGCAAATCTCTTCGAGATCTTCGAGAGTTTTTGTTGTGTGAAGACTTTGTTTGATTTGAATATATGATTGACATAGATCGTTGACTTGATTGAAATCTTTCGTTGAATTATGATATTTATCCCATAGATTGAAGATGATTGACGATTGATCATTGAATTCTGTACCGTCTTTTAACAATGTTAACCAAGAAAGATTACAAGTCATGTGCTTTTTTTATTCTCGTTTCAGCTGTGAGTAAATAAAAACATTTGCACGAACACAGGTGGACTTTTATTAACCCGAAAAATTTCGTTTTCGTTCTGTTTATTTAGAAAAATAAATAAAAAACAAGTGACTTTTGCAAAACAGAATTGATTTTTAAAAGATACTGTCTGATAATAAAATGGAATTTATTCACATAGTTATCACACGCATGGGAAAAAAGTATTACCCTCATTCTTCAATCATTCCATGGTAAGAACGATATCAGTAATATATATATTCAATGATACTAACGAAATAAGAAAAAGAAAAAATAACAATGCAACGTTTGGATTCATTAAAAAATAATCCTCAAATACAACGACTACGTCAAACACTCATAATTATACTTTGTGTATTCTATGTGAGCTGATTTAGATTGAATTAGTTGGAAATATGAATGAAAACATGATACTATTTAGATTTTTAGTACAGCTTCGTCAATTCTTAGTCCTACAGAGGACGCTCAACATACGGCACTATCACCGATCGTCAAGATCTTGTTGTATTCGATTTTCTATGGTATTAATATATTCGTCGTCTATCGATATTCGTCTCTTGGTTTACGTATTGTAAGAATTTTAATTCGAAAAATATCGATTCAAATTTGTTCGCAAATATTTAGTTCGCATGGATTCATGTAGTTTTTTTTATTATCATCGTGGGTGGTTTATTAATTTTAGCCATATTTGCACTTGGTGCAGCAGCAACCGTCGTTTCTGATAAAAATATAGACCATCCTAAAATGAAAGATACTTCCGACTCCTTAGCATTTACAGTTGTAGTCGCTCTCGGAACTATTGTTCAGGTAAATAGATATTCAACGTTTTATCGATTGATTTTACACGAGAAATTCTTGTCTTTTTAGGTGATTATCATTGTCTTCCATTTTAAATTAGCACGATTTATTGATGCTATTCAAAATGTTCCCATTCAATCAGTTTAACCTTTTCTTCTGTTATCCAAATAAAAGACAATCGAACACAGTTCTTTTCTTGAGAAATAAAATCTTTGATCGTTTTAACTACGTACATGAAAGATAACATTAATCAGTCAGAACAAAGAATATTTTCTCTTTCGTCTAATTCTAACCGCTCGTCCGCCATTGTCGCATTTCACTTGGCATATATACTCAATCATTTTGTTGAAATATGCTACCATTCACTTGTATACGAAAATTGAACTATGGAAAATAGCGATTCATTAAAAAATGTTGCACAAATTCAACGAATACGTCGAATTCTCGTAACAATTTTATGTATTTCTTGGGTAAGTTGATTTCAAATCTCAACGAAAACATGTGAAATGGTTTAGATTGTTCATATTGGTTGGTTAATTTCTGGAAATGTCAATCTATTCAATATCAACGATCCACGAATTGCGATAATCGTACACATCTTATTCAATTGTTTCTATGGTGCTAATATTGGCGCTGTTTGTCGATGTGATTCGTGGTTACGTGTTGTAAGTGTTTTATTTAACTAAATTTCAATTCAAATTTGTTCGAAAAAATATTTAGTACGCACGGTTACATGCAATTTATGTTGGACTTTCTGCTGGATTCTTAATTTCCACAACGATTACACTCGTTATAGAAACAACTTATAACGTTTCACAATCAAACAGCTTATATTTGGCTGTTACAAATCGTATTTTAGGCGTATTCTATATTGTTTGTGAGGTGAGTACATATATTCAGAGTTTAGTCTGATTGATTTACAGAAGATATTGTTCTATGTTTAGATAATCGTCATTATTTATCATGTCAAATTGGTACGACTCGTTGATGTTACTCCAGATGAACAAGATCAAGATCAAGATCCTGCTTTTTGTATTTGTGAAATGAAATGCTTTAATTGAAATAAACTAAATAGCTATATTCTTGAATAAAATATGTATATTTATTGTGTGAACTCTATTTAATCAGAAAGTTTGTTGCGGTTCTATTGTTCGAGTTGATGAGCAATGTTTGATAATCTTTCGAGCGATTTTGATCAATACTGGAACAATTAATCGTAGTGCAATTGTCAATCCACCATCTAAACGGTTTTTATTGGCGTTTTTGAAATTTCACTAATAAAACTTACATAAACCTAAAAGTGTTGTAAATATCAATAATGGATAGTTTTGATTGATATGTGTATAAGTACATTGTTGTGGATTACACTCATCGAAATAGGCGATATAATCGATATTTTCTGTCGATTGTTCCAAGAAGAGATTATCGATAATATGATCGAGACTGGTATTCATCGAATATTGACTCGAATGAGATGAATTGAGAGCTGTGATCGAAAGATTTTGTAAATGGAAAGAAGCTTTTACTTCATCAACACAGGTTTGATTATAAAAACATTCTAATGTTGATAATCGAAGTGATGTCAATGGTAAACAACCAATTTTCATTCCAATCACACTTGTATTTCGTTCACCAACAACAAGTGGATCAGCACAATCGATCGATTTTGGTGAAGCACATGAACAATTACCGGATTCTACTCAAAACAACAATCAATCAATCATAAAATGATCTCGTTATTCTTACGATAAGTCCGTGCTTTAGTATAAATTGCATCACTTTCTGCAGGATTAGGTATAAAAAACCAATTTGTTTGATAAACAGACATAAATTGATTGGCTAGTATAATATTGAGAAACATTCGAAGATTTTGTTGATGCGAACTGATTGTTTTCATTTGAAATTGTTCGATATAGATTTGAGTTTGTTGAATAAATTCATTTTCAGTCAAAAGATTCATGCTAACAAATTGACTTGCATAGAAATTATCTTTTGCATCGAATAGAATTGTATTTGATATTCGACAAAATGAATAAACAAGTTGAAAATGCGAACTTAGAACACCTCGACTCATCGTTTGATCATTGGTAAAATTGAATAAACTCGCTAACCACGTTTGTGAAATGAATTCACTCGAACAAATCTAATCGAAACAATTCAATTTTATTTTCGTAAACAACAATTTTACTTGATGAAAAGTATAGTTAATCGATGTGAATTTGTCGTATGTAATTGTAAGTTTCGAACATGGACATGTGAATTCATCGACATTGGTCGAGTGTAAATGTCGAACATCTGCTATCGTTGGCTTATCAATCGTTTGACTAACTGTTTGGTTCGATAAACTTGTATAGAGAGAAAGAAATATCAGCGAAAATATCCAAAAAATAATATAAAGTCGAGTTGTTATGATTTGATCGTGACGAATTTGAGGTGATTGTTGTGTTTCATATGTTTTAAACAAATTCATTTCTCGATATTTAGTCACCAATCGTCGAACAGAAATTCGACTCGTATTAATCGATTGTCTTCGAATTAAATCAACGATTAATGGAACTAAAATTTTCAATATCACTGACACACCACCAATTAAACTAATTACAATTGTAATGATTGTTGGAATATGAAAATGTTTTCTTATTGTATAAAAACAATGTGTCGGATTGCAATTCTTATAATATGACGTATAATCGATATTTTCATTCCAATTTTCAATGCCGAGATACTGTAGAATTTCTAATGACGTTGCATTGATTGAAAAACGCGAAGTTATATTTTTATTCAGAAGAAAAAGCGAAAGAATTTCATCAGTTAATGTTGTATTCCAGTAGCTCATGGCGAACTGACCGATTCTAAAACAAAACAAAAAAAAATTCAAACTAATATTTTTGTTTGTACTTGTTATTACGTATATTTAACGCATTGAGGTTCAAAAAAACAACTAGCTTTTGACATGAGCAGTCCGTCAACAATGTAACAAGATAAGATCAAGCCCGGTACAGAATTAAAACATGCTGTCTGAGCTGGATTGGTATATGGGATGAATGTGTAATTGCAGAATTCATCATAATCTCTTGCACAAGAATTTGTTGTCATGCCGCAATTACATGATGGATTATTGGGATTCATCCATTGAATATTCACTGTTGAACTATTTGATTGTGGTTTAGCATTTGTAAAACTACCGGTTAGTAATTGATTGCCTTGTGTTAAATCTCGAATTAATTGAATGAGATTATTGATTGTCGTTGGTGCTAATAATTCGAAATTAGCAATTGATGCATTCATTCGCGAGAGAAATTCATTTTCATGAGTCAGATATTGACTAATGTAGGTCGTTTGAAGATAAGTATCGATTGCTGATGAAGAAGTATCGCTAATGAGCGAACAGACAGTTCGTGCAGCTGTATAATAACTCGATACGGCTATACGCAGATTGAATTTTGATAGTGTATAAGCATTGCTTGAGACGGCATATATGACTGGAAATGCATCAGATACATAGATACTCGAACATAATTGATGAAAAATCGGATTGAATGAAATGAATTTCGAATAGAGAGTTGCCATATGTTCACATTCACATGTTAGACTCGGATATTTGATGATTAATTGACGATATTCATCGATTGATTCTGGTTCAACCTAGATGATACAAAAACTTATCGTTGTTTTGAATGTCTTAGAATTTTTCTCACTTGATAAGTCAATGTATGTTCAGTAATCAATGCATACGAGATAATCACGATCACACTGATGATCATAAATAGAATATAAATTCTTGTCGATATGATTTCATTTTTCCGTCCATGTTCATCGTTAAATGGATCTTTGAAAAGATTAAATGTTTTTATAGATTGAGAGATTTTTGTTTTGAATTTGTTCATAAACGATATTCGTTTAACATTACATGCGATTTTTGACGATGTTTTCGAAAATTTCTTTTTAATATTTTCAACGAGCCATAAAATTATATTCATTAAAAACAAAGAAAGAGTGTTTAAACCAACAAAAAGTCCTCCAAATAATGAAATAATTGTCGTCAATGTATATGATAAATTTCCTTTTGAATTAAACGAATATGTGCATTTATTCGGTTGACATTCGTCGTAAATCATTTGAAAATCGTTTTCAATTGAAATGCTCTCGATGAATAATTCATCAATTAGCATTCGAACTGTTGCATTGAGATTATATTTGCTCGGTTGTGTACTATTCAATATGTTCACTTGACTTGTATTTAAAATTGCTGTTAAACAATCAACTCGATAGAAACATTCGAGGGTCGATTGAATTAAAGAATCAAATGGCAAACAACCGGTGTAGAGACCAGGCAGTTGTATTTGCGATCGAGTCAGTGGAATAATTTTACCTTTGTAATTATAAGAATGAGCGCCAGTTAGATTCGGATAAACTCCCGATGGGTAAATACAGTTCGATGATTCAACACATGAACATAATTGAGAATCTGGATAACTAAAATATGACGATTTCTGAGAATGGAAACGAGAAAATTCAATGATTGATTTTGTACTTTGAATAAGTGAAACTTGGAGAGTATGTTTGATTTTTTAGATATCTAAATTTTGATCATGAAGAATTGTGAATTCGAATGTTTTATTGAATTTACTTGCTAAGATAACATTTTAATCCATCGGGATTTTGTTGAAAATACAGAAAATAATTCTGTATGGCTGATGTTAATTGATTTTGTTGATTGAGTATTTGAATTAAATGTTGAGTTTGATTTCGTTCAGCTTTAATATTTTTTAGAATTTCATTGATCATAATATCGATCTGAGATTCGAATGAACCTCTTGATAACATATTTTGAAGATAGAATTGATTGGATTTCAGATTTGTCAATGAATTATTAATGATTAATTGTGATAACCGACAGAATGATGACAGAGATTGAAGTTGAGATGAAAATATTCGACGAATATCAAGAGAAAAATATTGTTGAAAAATCGATGGTGTTATTGATGAAATCCATTCGTTATCTGTGAATATACTCGAACAGATCTAAGTAACAAAAAAAAATAAAAAAAGAGAAAGAAAAAAAAGATTCGAATCACTTGATGATATGAAACGTTAACTTGAATGAATTTCTCTATTTGAATAAACTTTTGTGTACAAGGACAAACTAAATTATCCCGATGAGTTGAATAGATTTGTTCGAATGTTATTTGTGATGGATTGTTGAGATGAATTGTTGTTGATTTGAATGTTGAAGTTGTATATCCAACAAGAACAACTAAACTAACAATGAATAGAATGAGAAAAAGTCTAGTTGCATAAATTTTCTTTCGACGTTTGATATCTGTGTCTTCATTAGTCACGACATAAATGTTGAGATTTTTCAAATATTCAAATATCGTTCGTAAAACATTTGTTAACATATTTTATACAATGAAGTGGTTAGTTTTCTTTTTAAATATTTCACTTTTCCTGAAAGCTATATTATTATAAAGTAGAAACATGACATCTTTTTTTTTTCTCAAATAACTTTAATTGAAATGGAATTTTGCAAAGTGTTGTTGTCCCTTGGAAAAGAAAATAGAACGATTAAACGCACATAAATATAAATTTGCTGATTAAAACAAAAGAAAAATCACACATCACAATATGTTCGAAAAAGCAAAGTACTTAAGTAAAAGTGAATAAATGTTCTAAAATGCTTGTTGTGGTGAAACAGCTCGAGTTGACTGACAACGATCGATAATCTTTCGAGCGATTTTAACTAATACGGGAGCAATAAGTCGTAATGCAACTGTCAAACCGCCATCTATAGAAATAAAAAGAATTTTCAATGATATCAGATTAGTTCTGTATGAAAAACTTACATAAGCCTAAAAGTGTTGTGAAAATACTCAGCACACTATTACGAGCAACAAGTGAATAACTACATTGTTGTGGATTACATTGCTCATAATATGCTGAATAATTCACATTTTCAGTCGATTGCTCTAAGAAGAGACTATCGATGATATAATCAAGCGTTGTATTCAGTGAATATTGACTCGATTGAGACGAATCGAGAGCTGTGATCGAAAGATTTTGTAATTGAAAAGAAGCTTTTACTTCATCAACACAGGTTTGATTATAAAAACATTCTAATGTTGATAATCGAAGTGATGTCAATGGTAAACAACCAATTTTCATTCCAATCACACTTGTATTTCGTTCACCAACAACAAGTGGATCAGCACAATCGATCGCTTTTGGTGAAGCACATGAACAATTACCGGATTCTACTCAAAATAACAATCAATCAATCATAAAATGATCTCGTTATTCTTACGATAAGTCCGTGCTTTCGTATAAATTGCATCACTTCCTGCAGGATCCGGTATAAAAAACCAATTGGTTTCATAAACAGTCATGAATTGATTTGCTAGTGTTGTATTCATTAATTGTGCAAGACCATGTCTAATTGCACTGATAATTTTCATTTCAAATTCACCAATAGCAGCTTGAATTTGAGTTCGAAATTGATTTTCTGGAACTGCATTGATACTTATATACTGATTAGTGTATAAATTACTACGTTCAAGAGTGTATGTTGTATTTGATGAAGTACAAAACAAGTGAATGAATTCGAAATGTGAACTCAAAATTCCTCGACTAACTTCTTGTTTATCACGGTCGAAATTGAATAAATTTGTTCTCCATGTTAACGAGACGAAATCGCTCGAACAAATCTAATCCAAAGATGAATTTCAAACAACAGAAAAAAAATATTCTATTAAAAGTAAGTATACGTACTTGATGAAATGTAAAATCAAATGTTGTAAATGTTTCAAATGATAGACTAGTTTTCGAACAAGGACATGCAAATTCATGAAGATCTTCCGAATGAAGTTGTTTATAATCATTCATTGTCGGATTTTCGATAACAATCAGAGTGGATTTTGTTGCAAAACCAAAGTATACTGAAAGTATACCTACACTTAGCATCAATAGAAGAACATAGAGTCGAGTGGATATGATTTGATCTCGACGAATTTCCACCGATTGATATGTTTCTCGTGTGACGAACCAATTTAACTCACGTATTTTTTTAAATAAAACGCGAATATAAAATAGTTTTGAACTATTCTCTTCTCGTGCTGCTCTTTGCTTCGATTGAATGAGGTTAATTAATAAAGGAACAAGTATTTTTAATGCAACAGATACACCGCCAACAAGTCCAATAACAGTTGTAATTATTGTTGCAATATGAAATTTTTTTGTAATTGTATAATAACAATTCACTGGCTGACAATTTGCATAATATGAATCATAGGTTATATTTGAATTCCAATCTTCAACTGCAAATGTATTAATAATCTCCTCCGTCGTAGCATTTATCGCATAACGTGATGGAATATTTGGATCCAATGTAAGAGTAAAAATATTGAGAATGGCCTCGGATGCGTTGTAGTATTTCAGTAATAGTTTTGCACTAAAATGACAAAATAGAAAATAAAACATAAATCTTCTCTATGTTTCTTACGTTGGCAAGACACATTCTCGATGAAAAAAACATTCTTGACTGGATTCTAAAAGACCTTCGACAATGTAACAAGCAAGTCTTAGACCTGGTATTGGACTTAAACATGTTTGTATGCTCGTATCATTTTCATGATATGTATGATTACAATAATCATCATATGTCATCGAACATGAATTGTCCGACAGACCACAATTACACGATTGGTTATTTGGATATTGCCAAAGAACTTCAATCATATCTTCTTCATTTGAAGCTGATCGATTATATCGAAGTTCAGCATTCGTAAATGTTCCTGTGAGTAATTGATTGCCTTTGGCTAGTGCTCGTGTTAAATCAAACAAATGCGAGTATGTTGTTGGTGCGAGCGAAACAAAACTATCGACTGCGGCATTCATTCGAGAATAGAATTCTTTTTCATCGGTTAGATAACTACTTATATAAACTGTCTGTCGAAATCCGGTAACAGCTAAATTTATCATAAAACCGCCGAGATCACATGAAGAACGAAGTGTAACGTAAAAACTTGATTCAGCGACAAGAATATCAAATTTACTAATTGGAAGTACACTTTGATCTCGATAGTATCGCGGCTTGAGAATATCGGACATGAATATACTTGTACATAATTGATGTTGTCGAGGATTAAATGTTATGAACACCGAATATTCATTTGTGATATTTTCACATTCACAACTTAATGTTGGATAACGAGAATACAAATCACGATATTTACCAATCGATAATGATCCAACCTAGAAATACATATATTTATGCGATTTCGATTTTAGATGGAAAATTGTTTACGTGAAATGTAAGTGTATGTTCAATGATTAAACTGTAGAAAATAATGATAACGACACTGAGTGTCATGAAGAAAACATAAACTTTTGTTGATAAGATTTCATTTCTTCGGCCATGATCATCATTGTATTGTTGTTTGAAAAGATTATAATCGTTTGCAAATTGTTGAAGTTTCTGTAGGATTTCTCTTGGTGAAAATCCTTTTTTCGTTTGTTTATCGAGATCAGAAATGGTTACCGATGAAGTTATTCGTTTTTTTGAAAATTTTTTTCGAATAATAACATAGAATTGTAAAAGAAAAGGTGCTGCAACTTTCAAACTAGTAAATAATCCTCCAATTAACGAAAGAATTGTCGTAATTATAAATACAATATTGCCTCGTGAATTATAAGTATAAGTGCATTTAGTTGGTTGACATTCTCGATAAAAACTTTTGAAATCTTCGTCATTTGTTATATTTTCGATGAATGAACTTTCGATATAAGTATTCAGTGTTGATGTTATCGGATAATTACTCGATTTATTCGTAGTTAACGGTTGAATATCATCGGTTTGATTGAATAGCAGTTTGATACAATTAAGATCATAGAAACATTCCAATGTTGAAAGTATCAGAGCATCATAGGCCATGCAAGCAATATGAATACTCGGAATTTGAACAACAGACAAGAGAGGAGGAAATATGGCGCCATCATAGAGCGATGCATTATGGCCCGAGAGATTCGCATAGATACCCGATGGATAGCTGCAATCGGATGAATCGATACAAGAACATACTTCTGAATCAAGATAACTAATATAAAAAAAATTGATCGGTTATAGTTTGTTTTTTTATATTTGAGATTACCTTGTGTAATTAATATTTGGCGGATAGGTGTCATTTATGATGTATCTATAGACAATTGTTTTCAATGAAGTAACACGTGAGAGCAAACTTACTTCGTGAAAGAATACATTTGAACGTCATCTGATGCGTAAGTATATATGTAATTGCTGCCTAACGCAGAAACAAATTGATTTTGTTGATAGTAACTTTGAATCAAAGATCGGCTTCCTTCTAATTCAGTCATGGCATTGATTTTTACTTGTTCAACAACAGCTCGAGCTTGAGACTTTAAATTGTCTCTTGAAAGTACCAATGGTACAAATAATTGACTCGATGCAAGCGCTGTCATTGCATCTGATATGATTGTTCGAGCTGATTGACAGTATGACGAAAGTACTTGAAGTTCAGAAGATATTATTCGACGAATATCGAGTGTATAATACATCTGAGGGATCATTGGTGACAACGTGGAAATCCAATCGGTATCAACAAATTTACTCGAACAAATCTAAATAAAATTATACTGATTGAATCAAATGTGAAGATGATGGATCGAGATTATACTTGATGATATTCAACATTGGCTTCAATAAATTTATCGATTTGAATGGATGTTTGTGTACATGGACAGATTAATGTTTCAGGATAGAGCGAATAAAGTTGTTCATAGGTTTGTTGTGTTGGATCTCGAACGAGAACTGATGTTGATTCTAAATTTAAACTTGCATAACCAATAAGAGTTGTCAAAGAAATCATGAATAGAACGAGAAAGATTCGAGTTGATAGAATTTGATTTTCTCGTTCTTCATTTGTATCATCATCATATGTTTCGTAAAGATTCAATTTTTTAATACTATCACCAATAACTTTAACTAATTTCTTCGACATTGTTTATGTTCGAATATCAGCTAAATGATGAACATTTTCTTTGTTCTACTTTTAATTTTTCTAACTGTTTAGCAATCTTATGATTATTTTTTTCACTTATTTGATGTCTGCCAACGCATTTTAAATGTCAATTGAAGAAACCTAATGTTCCCATTGTGAAGCATTTATTATTAAAAAAAAAGTTCTTTTTTCTGCGAGTACAAAATCATCCGCATCCTCACACAAGATGACCTTAATCAATCGGCCATATAATTATCAACAAAGGATATTTTTCTAGTCGGCATTATCTCTTTTCGTTCGTCCGCCATTGCGCATTCTTGGTATATATACTCAATTATTTTGTTGAGAAATACTACCAATCACTTTTATAGGAACATTTAGTTATGGATAATTTGAATTCATTAAAAAATGATGCTCAAATTCAACGAAAACGTCGAATTCTTATAACGATATTATGTATTAGTTATGTAAGTTGATTTTATTGATTTAAAATCTCAACAGAAACACGAGAAATTGTTTAGATTCTTTGGCTTTGCTGGTCAATTTCTCAATCGGTGAAGTTATTCAACGATCCAACAGCATCGATTATCTTAGCCATCTTATCTGACTCGATTTTCTATGGCATTAATCTTTACTTTGCTTATCAATATTGTTCACTTGGTTTACATATAGTAAGTGTTTTCAATATGAAATCTAAATTTTTGAACGTTTCTAATGTTTAGTTCGCATGGTTGCGTATAATTCTTGTTATATTTCTTGGTTTGACGTTAATAATTCTCACGCTTTGTCCTATTACTGCAACAGCTATTGTTTTTCAAGCAAATGCCGTCGATACTCCAGCAAAAGATGTTTTATCACCCAGCACATCTTTGATTTATGGAACTTTTGTTTTTGGTATTCTCACTTTTATTCTTGACGTAAGTATATCGATTCAATATTGACTTGATTGATTTTCTTCTATTTAGATCATCGCCATTGCTTTTCACTTCAAATTGGTTCGACTTATTGATGGTATTTGAAAAATTGAATGAACTTTTTTTTTCTTATATTCTTGTTATTTAATATGTTTAATTGAAATAAAAGAAAGAAACTGAGTAGTGATATGCTTTTTATTCATGAGAGATGCCTAAGAGAAAGAAATAACAAATGTGTCGCCTTGGAGTTTTTTTTTTCTTTTAATATGACCTTTTGACCGTTCGTATTGAATGGTGAATCATATCGATTCAATCATTTGGTCGAATAAAATTTAAATCAGTTGTAGAAGAAAAATTATAAGGGGATGGGAAATTCAGATTCAATGAAAAACGATTCGCAAATTCAACGGAAACGTCGAATTCTCTTAATCATATTGTGTATGAGTTGTGTAAGTTGATTTGAGAGATGAACAAAAACGTATACGATATATTGTTTATTAGATTTTTGGCTTATGTTGGTCAATTTTTCAATGTGTCAATCGATTTCCAGATCCAATACTATCGATAGGCATAGTCGTCGTATGTTATTTTATATTCTATGGGTTTAATATTTGCGTTGTTTATCGATATTCTACTCTTGGTTTACGTATAGTAAGAATTTCATTTGAGAAAAAAATCAAGTTAATTTTGTTTTTGAATATTTAGTTCGCATGGATTCGAGTAGTTCTTGTTGTATTCTATGGTTTTGTGTTGGTTTTTGTTGCGGTTATAAAACTACTTCAAGTAGCCAATGTTGCTTCTCACTCGAATAAATACGATACTATAAGAAAAAATCTTTTATCTCAAGAAACATCTTTGATTTTTGGAGCATTTATTGTTGGCCTTATGAGTTTTATTATTGATGTAAGTGTATATATATATTCGATTGTTGATAGAAGAATATTTTTGTATTTAGGCAATCGTTATTGTTTTTCACTTTAAATTGGCACGACTTATTGATGATTTTCAAAATGCTTCAGTTGAAAAAAGTTAACTTTTTCTCGTGTTTATGATAGTTTTTTTAAAATAAATTGAACTTGAGATATTAATTGAGATGCATCGTCGATACGCACATGTTCTTATTTTTCAGCATCCTAAGAACGAAAGAGAAGACATTTTGAAAACCAAGTGATTATCATTGGCCTTACTTCATGTTCATCTAACCATTGGATGGTTTCATTAATTGTTTTGAATGACGCTTCTGTCGATGGATTCTGATTGATTGTTTCTTTCAAATTGACGAAATATGGCTCAAGTGGATTTTGTGCTGTCATACGTTCACGTTCAATTGTATCGTCATGATCATATTCTCTGAGTGTTCGAATGAGATAGGCTATTTCCCCGTTCGATAGTGAATCTGTTTGGTTTGCTATAATTGTTTCTACACGTATTTGCGAACTTTTTTCCATGGCTGAAACCGTTAATACTCCATTGGCGTTAATATCGAATACAATTTCAATCAGTGGTATATTACTAGATGAAAATGAAAGATTTTGAAGAATTAATCGATTAATAAAATGATTATCTTTTGCTAGTGAATGTTCGCCTTCAAATATGTTAATGTCAATATTGAAATTTTTGTTTTCAAATAAGTGCATATTTGGCAGTTGTTTCATTGGATTTCTTTCATCGATTTCGATTTCCACTAGTTCTGCTACAATATTATCATATTTATAATGCGGACGGACTGCAAATGTAGTTGTCATTTTGTGTGGTAGCGTTGTGTGATGATTAATTATTTTAGTTATTTTACCACCAGCTGTTTCAATACCCTAAATATAATACTTTATATACTAGAGAGTTTTACTGATCAATTTACCAGTGAATGTGTCGTAGCATCTAATAAAAGCAAATCCTTAATTTTTTTTGACGCGTCGTTTGCCAGTGTAGCTGCATATATAGCAGCCCCAGCCGCTGGAGCTTCATCGCAGTTAATAGTTCGATTTAATTCTTTACCATTGAAAAACTCTTTTATAAGTTTTTGTATTTTTGGGATACGTGTTGAACCACCAACGAGAACGATTTCATTTATACTTGACTTATCCATTCTAGCACCACGTAAAGCGTTTTCAATAAGATCAAGTGTTGAACGAAATAAATCTTCGTTCATTTCTTCGAATTCTGCACGTGTTATTTTCGAAAGAAAATTAATATTTTCATCAAATATTTCAAATTCAATCGATGTTTCATTAACTAAAGATAAGTTCAACTAAAGAAAGGAAAAAAATGCGAGTTCGTTATATAGATAATAACAAAATTTACTTTAGCTTCTTCGCAAACAGTACGTAGCCGTCGAATGATCCGTTTATTTTGTGATAGATCTTTGTTATATTTCTGTTGAATTTGTTTCATAAAATGAATAATCATTCGATTGACAAAATCTTCGCCACCCAACTGCATATTACCACATACTGATTTAACTTCAAAAATCTTTTCTTCACTGATTACAACAGACACATTAGTATGATTAGCACCCATATCGAACACTAAAATCTTCTGTTCAGCATGAGAAATGTTTGTTTCAATACAAAATGCCATAGTGGTCGCTACTGGTTCACTCACTAGACGCAAGACATTAAGTCCGGCAATACTAGCAGCATCTTTTACTATTTGTCGTTGTGATCTATTGAAAGTAGCTGGAATTGTAATGACAGCGTCTGTTAGTTTTTCGCCAAGATAATTTTCGGCTATATTTTTCATCTTTTTCAGTATCATTGCTGAAATTTCTTCAACTGTAAATAATTTCTTTTGATTGTCATACTCAAGGAGAATTAGTGGTTTATTGAAATGATCTACTAATTCAAATGGCCAAAATTTCAAATTCTTCTGTATGATCGAATCACGAAAATTTTGACCAATTAGTCGTTTAATATCGAAAATCTTATTCTTATGTTTGGTAATTGTTGGATTCTTTGCATCATCACCAATTAAACGTCTATTTTGTGTAAATGCCACGTATGAGGGCGTTGTTCGTTTACCATATTCATTTGGAATTATTTCAACATTATCATTTCGAAATACGGCAACACACGAATACGCCGTACCAAAATCAATACCTATCGCTTTTCTTTGACTCATTACGAATCGTTTCCTTGCTGAATATGTTTTATTTGACAAAAATTACTGTACATCGAATTTATTTATACGTCTTTTTGTTGTTGGTTTTTTCCTTTTCTTTTTGTTTTTTTTTACGTATGAGTAATGCAAATCAAAAGTAAAGTAATAATAATATGTATTGCCATCACATCATGCACATTACATATATATGAGTATAACATTCTTTTACGGATTACAAACATTGAAAAAAATACCAATATTTTTGCTTTGATAATTTGAAATAACTAAATCAAGTCGATTATCTCCATTGAAATCATCACTAGCAATAAACGTTGGCCAACTGCCAGTGGCAAATCGAAGTTCATTTGTAAAACTTCCATTTCCATAGCCAAAAAATAGACTTGTACTATTATTTTCACTATTTGTAACAATAATATCCATATTATGATCATTGTTCATATCTTGTACAACAACAAAATGTGAAAAAGAATTTGATTTTAGAATAATTTGTGGCGCAAACGAACCATCGACAAAACCGAGTAGAACGCTAATTGTCGAATCATTAGCACGATTAATAACAACTAAATCACTTTGATAATCATTATTTAAATCAGCAATTACAATCGAATACGGAGAAATACCGGCTGGATGATTTTTCGGATTTGAAAAACTGCCATTTCCAAAACCGAAATGAATACTAATATACCGACCATAATAGTTCGGCACAGCAAGATCGATTTTCCTATCATTATTAAAATCACGCAAAGCAATTCCATACGGATAAGAAATCGATGTTAAAATTCCCGATGAAAAACTTCCATTTCCATAACCAAAATATACACCTAAATTACTTGTACTCATTATATTAGTCACGACAATATCCATATGATTATCATTATTAATATCCACAGCAAAAATCGATGCTGCTCCATAGGTTATTTCCGATGTATCTGCTAGTAGAAATGTTCCATTACCATAACCGAAAAGTATCGTAAGATTAGCACTGTAAAAATTTGTAACTATGATATCTAAATGTTTGTCTTCATTAAAATCAGCAACGGCAATCGATCGTGGTTTGTTACTAACTGAAATAGGTACTTGTTCAACAAATCGACCATCTCCATAACCGAGCAAAATACTAATCTGTTTTTCTTCATATCGAGTAACAACTAGATCGATTCGATTATCATGATTAAAATCACCTGTTGCAATATCTGTTGGATCGGAATTATCCAAATAGAACATCATTGGTGTCAATGAAGTCTGACACGAAGTATTTTCATTATCCAAAGGACATAAGGTCGTCATTGATAATGGTAAACATCTTGCTGTCGGTTGACAACACGTATTCACAGCACAAATCGATTGATTCGGTGAGCATTGATAATTGTCATTGCAAGGTTCTAATAATGAACAAAGACTACCCGGTGCACAATAGATTCGGCTCGAACTCGAACGATAAACATAACAAGGAGTTGAATCTAATCGACAACTGTTGTTTTGAGTACGAGAACATTGAGAAAGAGAACAATTCGACGATGTATTCCATGCTGAATGAAATGAATAGGAAAGTGTCAATTCAATGGAAAGATCATCTTCCGTACAGACATAAGTCGATGGTGAAACCGTTTCACCTATTAAGAAAAAGGCACTATCATCAAATTTATTGAAGAGAAAAACGAACCATAAACAAATTCAATAAATATATTCAAAAGAAATACATCGAATAGCTTCATGATGTCAATCGATTTCGGTTTTTGAAATATAATGACGAAAGAGTATATATAATACGTATACTTATTCATATCTAATGAGTTTTTGATTATACATAGATGCGAAAAAAATTAGTTTTAGTTTCTGCTATTTGATTGTCTAAAAATACGCCAAAAAAAAACAACCAGTTATCATGATATTTTCTATTTTTTTTCATTAAAAGGAAGTCTTATACTTAAGTAATTAACTCACCATAAATAATCTTCTTTATGTCATGCTTCTTATTTGTTTGTCATCAAATCGGCTTATACGATATTCTATTTTGCTAATGTCAAAGAAAGTGGAGTGAAACCATTGGCATTAAAAAAAGTGAAATGTTCCAAACAAGTTCACACGAAGAATACGGCTATGCTGAAGTTCCAATACCACGACGAATTCGTTTCTTATTCTTACTCTGTTTCAATATTCCAGCAATAATTTGTACGGTTTTCTTACTTATTTATCTTCTATTCAAACCAACAATAAGAAAAGAACTGCAAAATCATGTTATTATCGCTATTCTTTTCACAGCACTGGTCATACAACTTACAGATGTCAATTTTTACATTGTATTTGCCGAATTTAATCATGTCTGGTCATCGACATGGTCTTTTTGTGCTTTCTGGAATTTAATAGCCATTGGTTTTTTTAATTTAATTGCCATGTTACTAGCTTGGGCAGCGATTGAAAGACATATTTTAGTTTTTCATACTTCATTAGTTAATACTCAAAAGAAACGACTGATTTTTCATTACATTCCACTTGTTCTAACAATAATTTACTGTCTTATCGTTCGTATTTATTCACTTTATTTTCCACCATGCGAAACAATCTATGATTACACTCAACCATGGTGTGGTTATCCATGTTTCTACGGTGTAATCGATTTTCTTACATATGATACCATTATGAATTATTTTCTAACAGTTATTTGCATAGTTATTTTTAATTTAGCATTAATTATTCGATATATTCGACAGAGACAACGTTTTCAACGAGAAATTCAATGGCGTAAATATCGTCGAATGATTTTACAGTTATTATCCGTTTGTCTTTTGGTTTTGATCTTTTTTATCCCTATGGTTGCACTTGTATTTGCACATTCGGTTGGTTTGCCAGAAGAAATTGGCGCAGAAGCTCAACTTTATCTTTATTTTTTCAATTATTGCATTGTTTTTCTCTTGCCTTTTGTTTGTCTGGCGTCATATCGAGATATTTGGAAGAAAATTCGAATTAATCTGTTAATACAGATGACAAATGCACCGCAAACCACACAAAATAGACAATAAGAATCTTGTTTATTTTTAAAAGAAAAGTTTTTTTTTGTTAAATCAAATTATTGAAATCGTCGATGTAAAGCTAAATTTGCTTCATTCGACCATGCTGAATGTGTCGAACCGTCCATTCCGCTAAAAACTCGATTTGTGTCTAATAAATGATGATTTAGTCCGCCAATTTTTTCTCGACATTCAGGACAACGACTTTCTTGACTCGCACCACCACATTCTGTTATAATGTAAGGATGACCATTTGGACAGGTGTACCAATGACCTTTGGTCAAATTCAATGCGCTAACAATAGCTTTTCGTTCGTTATCGTTTATTCCTAGGCCAGGTACATTGTTTAAATATTCGAAATCTTTTTTTAATTTATCGAATTCTTCTCGATTTTCAGCAGTAAATCGACCAATTTTTCTACTAATTAAATTTCTCATTGAATCAATCGCTTCTTGTTCATCGGTTTTCAATGTTTGTTTCAATGAACCAACAAGCATTTCAATGTAAATAACACGACGAACGCGTTCTAATTCCGATTCAATCTCATTGATTTGTTGTTCGGATAGATTTCGATCAGATTTTTGTTGAAACAAATATTTAACAATGCAAATTAATGGATCATAAATGAGTGGATTGAATGAATTTTTCGGCAATTTATTTCGTCCATCAATTAGTATTTGATCAATTTCTTGAAAATAATGCATAATATTTTCGAAGAACAGAAATTTATCAGCATAAAATAAATGCGTTTTAGATTCCAATTTAGAAAACAGGTCTTCTATGAAACTCCGAAAATGAATTTCCTTTAAATTTGCTTTCATTTTTGTACAATCGCTTAATAATTGTTCTCGTTTTTCATTGATTTGTGTGCACGATAGATTTCCTAATATTTTATTTTTAACTTGAGAAATTAATTGATATGTTTCATTAAGAATCGATGTGTATCGTGTACAACGATAGATCTTTTGTTTACAACGTGGACATTCAGGAAAACGAATAGCAGTTCCATCAGTTGAAGTCGAATTTGCTCGAAATTCATCGATATATCGATCGAGTCCACTGACTTCAACTATATACAACCAAAGAAAATGTTATTTAAAGACGAAATTCGAAAATTACTTATGTGTCCACAATCTGGCAAGAAAACGAAACGTGCATCTTCATCATCTTCTGTACCAAAGAAAATTTCTTGTACTTTATCTTTATCACAGGAACGACATTTATGAGGACATGGTTCACCGCATAAGCCAATGCCTTATAGTTTTCAAAAAGAAAATATATATATTTGATTTTATCCTATCAAATCTATTTACAAATATGGCCGCAATTCAGTTTTTTCTTGCATGGTTTATTACATCGATCACGATCACACGGTTCCGAACATAAACGAGTGCATTGTAAATGTTCACATTTGTATTCGCACGGCTGAAATTAACAAAAAGATTGATGTGTATTTTGTTTTTTGAAAATCTCTCAATCATAAACCTCTCGACAGGGTGTACACAACTCAGCACATCGTTTTTTACATCGCGTATGTACACAACGTGTTTCACATTGGCGATTTAAACATGGTGGGCAATTATTTGCACATGATGCTCCACAAACCTATGAACGCAAATTCAGATCTTCTCGTTGAATTCTTTTTCTAATCAAATATAAATTTACATGTGAACAGATTAATTCTCTTCTACATTTTTGTGTGCACGCAACATGTAATCGTCCGGCATGACATTTACCACATGTACCTGTACATCGATGTCCGCAAGCTAGTATTTGATTACATGCTAGTGGACAGTTAACTTTTTGTAAGTTTGGATCAGATGCTACTGTTGAGCATGCAATCTTAAGCGAATGACCGCAAGATAACTGTTTAGTTCCTGTTTGTTTACACATCATGATGGTTGGTATTTCCGAACATTTACAAAGAATTTTATGACCACATTCTTGAACAATTTTTTCGATACATTCTGAACATTCGCAATGATTATCGGGGTTTTTCGGATGACACATGTATTGACAGAGATGTCCACATTTCAATTTTTGATGACATTTCTTCTTGCAAGCAATATTTTCATGTCTGAAAATCATATATTCAAACGAATATTTCTTTATAAATTCTTATTTCAAATTCAATTTACTCATCATCATAGCCATGACATAACAATGGACATTGATGGCCACATATAAGTCGAGCGTCGCAAAGCTCTTTGCAGCCACCTTCCCGACGTTGAGCAAATGATTCTGGCGTATGAGCTATGATTCCATTATGCGGATGTCGATGGCAAGCAAGTGCTAGACCATTGCCAATCGATTGTGTTTCATCTAGAGTCGAAAGAATTCTTTTCCATCGTTCATTTGTTTCCAATATTTGCCGATTTCCAATTATAAATAGGCCACAACGTGCACGCGATAGAGCAACACAAACTCGATTTTCAATGCCAAGAAAACCTATTCGATTTTCTGAATTATTTCGAATCAATGATAATAGAATAATATCATTTTCTTCGCCTTGATAATTATCCGTTACCTAGACAAACAAACGCAAATTCATTCGTTTCAGTATATAATCAAAATATAGTTTATACCATAATTCGAATGCCATGTAACAATTGTCTATCTTTCATAGCTCTCCAAATATATTGCCTTTGCCCGGCATACATTACAAGTATCGTTATTTGATTGGTTTTGTAGCCTTGCTTTAAAAGATAACTGGCCAATTCAATCAAATAGTCTCCTTCGTATTCATTTCGTTTTGAATAACCATCGTCGACAACTGTTTCCTCATGATTATGATCAATGAAAAATAGACTCTTATCAACACCACGTATTCGATTTCGATCTGTTTCAACAATTCGATGATTTTCTAGATCATTGTAAAAATGTTTCATAAGACTGCCAATCTCTGGTCGCATACGATGCTTAATAACAAATCAAAAATATACTTTTGAACTTTTTCTACAATTTTTAATCTAAATATTTACTTGAATATTCAATCGAACATTCGGCAATTTATTCCTAATTAAACGTTCGAATAATGATATGTCAAGATGATATTTCTTTGCAAGATGATAGACAGTAGGATTGGGTTTCAATTGTACATGATCGCCGATTAAAATCAAATGTTCACATTTGCTATTCAATGCAGTGATGATATGAGCTTCGAATATGGCTGCTGATTCTTCGACAATAATGATTTTGCTTTCTGCAAAAGAAGAATAGAAAAAAAACAAAATTTGAAATAAATCTTATAAATTCTTACGAAGTTTTTGCAGAAGTCCATGGTATTTAGCAGCACATGTTGTTGTCATAGCAACGATATTATTGTTTTTTATTATATGATAATCTTCATCTTGACGTGTTGCATCAAGACGGCTAACAGCTTGTTGATATGTTATAGTAGCTTTTTGGATTACTTTTTGAAGCTGTTGTTGATATTTTAAAAGCCAATATCGATATAAATTATAACGCTGTGATAAAGAAAGTTGCCAAACATTCGTTGGAACTTGTTGAATTATTCTATCGTTTAGATTTGAGGGTTGTTTAACGATTGAGTCGATTAGTTTTTGATCACGTTCCGATCGTTTCCGTTTATTTGTCTCGTTATTTGCTATTGATCGAACATGTTCATCATTCTCATAATCAAGCTCATCTCGTCGTCGTTGTTCCTCTTCATATTCTCCATCATAAGGTCTGTATTCATTTCGATTTTGTTCATACGAATTATCACGTATTTGTTCGTCATCAGCTGAAACACCGAGCCACTCGAACATCATCATATCACGAGTTTCTCTAGATGAATGTTGTCTTACCAAACGATCGTAGTGTCTGTAATCAATGATTGAAAATCGATTTAATTCAGAAAGACGTAGAATATTTATTTGTGAGTTTTTTAATTTGTCTTGCTGTTCTCTTAGATGGGCTTCTGCTCTGTTTTTGTTTTCTATTAATTGTTTTTTCTTAAGAAAGAGTTCTTGAGGTGTCGAACGTATTTCTCGAGTATGTTGTCGTGCATTCGACAATGAAAATTGCCGAACTATTTCATTTTGACATCGGCCTCCAACGCGAATTATACCGCGTGTTACGTTCAAATTTCGTACGATCAATTCAAGAAATTGATCGAGTGCATGATTTGTATGACATATCATCAGAATTGGCGTTGATTTGTTGGCTGTTTGCTGCCAAACATCTTTATTATGTAAAAGCATTTGAGTTATTCGTACACCGAGATAGGTTTTGCCAGTACCGGGAGCTAGAAATTAGATGCAAATGTCAAGTCAAAGTTCGTATGAAATAATATGTTATGATATTTACGTCCTTGAATAAGTGCAACTTTATTCGTTAGAGCTAATATCAGTGCTTCGTATTGTTTTGGATTTAACTGCAGTTGTTCGTTTGTTGGCCACTGTTTTTGATCGAGTACAGTAACTTTACTGAAGTTATTTCTGAGTTTTGTGGCATTGGAAAGTAGTGAAGTGAAATTGTAGGTTGTTGTTGGCGTGATATAATCCGGCGGAGTTGGTTGAACGTTTAATTTCAAAAGAATATCAGCAAATGGAAATTGTTCGTTTGATGGTATTCTTTGTAAAGCCTTGAGAATATGTCGATAGGCTTCAAAATAACTTTTCGTTTCGATTATTGTTAAATTCTGCGATAGATTAATCAATCGAGTTAATCGATTCAATAATTTAACCTAAATTAATAATGATAGCAACGAGAGATTAGAAATTTAAATCATGTCTTTTATTACCGAGATGATTGAATCATGTTCAAGTTTCGAACGATCTTCAACAGTAGAAAATATGCACGATTGAAAGTTATTCGATGAAATCAACAACAGATTTCCGTAGATTAAACGTTCGCTATTTGTCCAACGAATTCTCGATGTCGTTTTTTTGTCCAATTGAAAATCGTAAACGAGTCCATTCATACGAGTTAATCGAGTGCCACTAAATCGAACATTTTCGTATGTTCTGATGTTGGCATTTTTGTCTCGAGATTTGAGTAGATATTGTTGAATACCTTCACGTAATGGTTGAAGAAAATCTTCACGTAGAAGACGAAAATGTGTCTTTTTCGCAGAAGAAAAAACAAACGAAAAGAAAAGATCTCTTTTGAATTTGATTTATTTGTCTTACATTGAGATATTGATCGACTGTGTCGTATTTTCCATTGATTATATTTTGATAAAGAACTGGTCGTTCATCAGAAATCAGTTCGTCAATATGAGGTATGATTGACAATTGACGAAAATGACGCGAAGATTCAGCGCAATAACCTAGTTTGTCTGTAGTTGGCGGTTCGTTTTGTTTTTCAAGTTGTTTAACTCGATCACGTATATCGTTTAGTATCGTTTTTGTGTTTTCATATTCCTATGAAACAAAAATAAATTTGGACAAAATCTACATTATTTTTTCATGCATACAGCTGATTCAGACGAATGTTCACTAATTGTATATACGATACGTTCGAAAATGGATCTCAATCCATCGAACGAATGAGGTATCATTTCGAGAATTGTTTTGAAAATTTGAAGAAATGATTGAATAAATTTAAAACGAATTTGTTTCGTTTCTAGATCGAGTTTTCCAATTTCATCATAAACACCTTTGAGGTAACATGTGTCAAAGATTTGTTCGAAGATTTCAACAATTCGCCCTCGTGATTCATTACAATAGGTGATTTTTTCTAGTAAAATTGTCATTGAATACATCCAATCGTATCTTTCTTGTATACGATTATCTTGTAAAAATTCTTCGAGACGAAAGTTTACTTCGAGCATTTTAGTAATTATATATTCAGATGATTTTTCTGTTAATTCTGTCAAGGTTTGATACGAAATCGTAGGTAAACATTGCCGTTTAGTTGGTCTAAGCAAACGATAGATATATTTTTAAAAATCTATTTTATTCTATTCGACTGGGGGACACTTACGGATGGTCATTATTAGTTGTAGAATGACGTTTTGAATTAGTACGATGATATTCTACTTGTTCGCCGTTAGAATCCCATCTTTTGAAGAAAAATGTTTTAGTAATTAATATATAATTAATTGATATTACCTAGTGAAAGACCGTTGGTTTTGATCATAACCATTTTTACTTCGAGACATTTTTCTGTTTGACGATTCGAATATTTTTTGTTTAAATAGAGATCATACTGGGTATTTTTCTTGGCATGTAGTCATGACAGATGCATAATAACAAAAAAGTGTAAACTTTGAAATCACGTCATGAAACTATAGAAAGAAGAAAAAAGAACTGATATTGTATGTCTCAAGATCTTTGAGTTATTTGATAATGAATCAAATACATATTTTTCTCTGGTCTTTATGGTCGTGTGAAATGAACCAAACACACTCCAAAAAAATAAGGTTCACTTCATATAAACAAAAAAAACAGTAATAAAGCTGTCATTTCTCTATTCAGTGCATTTTCAAATTTCTTATTTTCTGAAAATATTAAAAAACTAACACATAGCTTTGGAGTTTCCAAAGTTCTGCCGATTTTACACAGCCAAACTTTGGAATTGATCCGATGAGTAGCTTTTAAAGGTAGATCTAAAAATTGTTTTAAATATTTTTTCAGAGGTATCCAAAGATACCAGTTTTTTATTTACTCCACATGACAAAATAAATAAAATAAAATCAGAATAAGTCCCATCGCTTCATTAATTGAACATACAAAAATAGTTTTCGCTCAATTCATAAAATTTTCCCACTATTAGTGTTATTTTATTTAATTAATTTTATTTCATCTTAATAGAGATAGACTTAGCATTCTTTTATATTTACTCGATCTTAATCGATAAAAATCTCTTTCTACCATAGTTAATTTTGTTTATACCTGATTTCTATTTAACTTGACTAGAATAATCTACTATTTTCATTCAGTAAAAATAAAGTTAGTGTTTTTATACTTATACTGAATGCTGATGAAAAAATTATTTTATTCAAGAAAGTGAGAGTTATTTTTTGTTTCCTTTTTTTTCCATTCATCCTAGACGCTTAAAGTTAGTAGTTTTTATTAGCTTTCGTTCAGTATTGAAAAAAATACATTTTTTTCTATACTTACAAAATGAGAGTCATGTTTTTCTTTTGTTTATCTAACATTCACCGGAAAAAAATCTTCCGTTTAACATAAGATAATTGTGGGTTTTTTCCCACTCTGTTTTTACTTTTTTCCAATCAAAAAATGTCTTATTTACTTCTAGTCAGATAAACCTAGTTTTAGTCCCTACTCATTCCATACTAATGAAAGTTTCTTTTTTGTTTAATATACAGTATTTACAGTTTTGTGTTTGATAGGAGTATACATTGCGCCCATTCGTTTCTATTTTATCTTAATAGAAAGACTCGTACTTTTTTGAAGATACTCAGCCATAGATAGAAAGATATGGTTTTAGCGAAAGGTGCTGGTCTTTATTGAGACGAGGATCATTTTAGATGAGCCTGTGATTGTTAGACAAAGTAATTGAAAATTCTGTTTAATTATTGAAAATTTTATTTAAGGGTATTTTTCGCCTAAACCTCTTTTTTTTTATCCATTCATATAAATGCGAAATTTAGATAGTTTCCTCATTTTTCTCTACTAAACTATGTACAAAAATCCTCAAAATAAATTTGAGAATAATGACGCTTTATTAAATATATGTATTAGATACAGATGAAAGCCCAAAATTGTTTAAAAAGATTCATTGAAAAAATTCCATGAAATTGTATGTCAAACGATAGTAGTCACTATATAAAACATGATTAAGAACATTGCAGATGTAATATTCAAATCATTTTCGAAAAAAATATAGGATTCGTGTGTACAATAATGTGTTTCACAATTAGAACTACGATGTTTTGATTGTTCTCTAAAAAATTTAAGGATCATTATCAAAATCCAACAACAGCCGTTCTAAGATAGTGATAGAAGATCTACGAAAATCATCTTTATACAGCATTTAGAAATATACATATCCCATCCTTATAAAACTTGTAAGAATTATCCTAAGTATTTCTGGAAATCTCACAGATACTTTTAACTTGAATAGTTCTCAAAAACTATATCGGTAAGATAGATAAATAGTTTTCATTAAGTTCAAAGAATACAACTTGAAAGTATTTAAAAAAAACAGAGAAGTATATTGATTACTTTTTATATTATGCTAATTAGTAAAGTACGGATAATGGACTCTTATTTGGCTGACGCAAGTTTTGGTTCACTTCACATGACCGGTCTTTATGCATTGTTTTAACATCTGCAGCAGTTTGTGAACAAGGTTCAATATATTTCCTGATTGGATGAGAGGTGTTTTTCACATGCTCAATTTGCCGATGGTTCATCAGCAAACGGTACATTTGGTTTATGCTACGCTAATGTCACATTTTCAACAGGATAAAATGCAACATTAACAATGACACAACCACTTCATCAAGAGGATGGATTCTACGTTTTTCTTTGCTCAACGTTGTTCATTGCTCGTAACTCATCCGAATGGATACACTGAATATATTCATAAAGATGAAGAATTCACTCCAGTATGTTCGGAATCTCTGACTTCACCCGGCCTTGAACTTGAAATTGTTACAAATTTTTCTCACACACGTGCTCTTGATAACATATAGTGTTATATAAAACGACGTGTATCTTTTATCTATTCAAATAAAAATGAAAGTTGAAATGAAATATCTTCATCGGATTTTAGTTTTATTTATTTGTTTTCTATCAATTAAAAGTACAGAAGCAGTAGTCAATTTAAAACTAACATCGATCTATTATGGACAACAAGGATTTGACATGGATCAAGTTCATTCGGTTTCATTGTGGACCGGCCGACGTCAAGCAGTTGTTGTTCTATTTACAGATTGGTGTCCAGGTTCGATGAAGAATCTATTTGACCTTCAATTGAATCATATCTGGACAAATCAAAGTATTCCTTTAATAACTTGGCAGATTACTGGTTGTAATGGAAAAAAACAACCGGGTGTAATGAAATTAATTCATACTAATCACACATTTGATTCGTATATTTACGAATTTGCTATTCGATTAAGACAATGGTTAGCTGGAAATGATGGCATCTATGGAAATGATGATGATCGTCGTGCATATCTTCGATTAGCTCATGAAATGAATGGCGATTGGTATTCATGGTCAATAGGTTCGACGCCAACGGATTATGTTCTCTCCTGGCAACATATTCATCATATATTAACAACAAATCAAAGTTTAGATTCGACACGATTACAATGGATTTGGTGTGTAAATAATGCCGATGTTGGCAATTATACAGCCGAAGAATATTGGGTCGGAGATAATTACACCAATTGGTTAGGCATCGATGGTTATAATTTTGGTCGAAGTCAAAATTGGAGTTCATGGACATGGCCGATTCATGTTTATCCTCATATGCTCGGTCGATTACGAAATCTTTCATCGACAAAACCTATTGCAATCAATGAATATGCATGTTCAAGTATCGATAGAAATCATAGTTCAATGATTGATTATAAACTCGAATGGTTGAATCAATTTTGTAATTATATTAATAATAATTCAATTCAAATGGCGTCCTATTTTAATAAAGATAAAGAAACTGATTGGGCTATATTCGGTGGTATACGTGGAGATATGATTTGGAATAATCAAAATGTTTATTCGGCATATAAAACGTGTTTACAAACAGATTATTGGATCGAACCGAATTTGACTAATCCAAGATTGATTACTGACGAACAATTTGCTGGATTTTTAACTAACTTGTGACTTACATTTATCTATTATAAAAGAATGCAAATATTTGTCTTTCTCACACAAAAGAACGTTTATCTTTTTTCTTCTTTTCGAACTGATCTATTCAAATAGAACATTTTTTTTTCTCCAATGAGTAATACTCTTTCATCTCTCGTTGACAATTTATATCCAACATCGACTGAATCCAGTACGGACACTAATGATAATATAGCTTTGATTTGGTTGGATCCGAATATTGGCTCCGATCAAGACACAAAAACGACCAAAGAAGAACTTCGACGAATCACTGATCGAATACAATTCTACACTGATCTTGTGCAATGTGTTGATTTCATTCAATTGAATGCAAGTGAAAAAATTTTCATCGTCACATCCGGTGCGAAAGCTTCGACATTATTAGCACTCGTGTCCGGCCTTCGACAAGTCGATTCCGTTTTCATCTTCTGTATGAAACAGACCAAATATGTAAATCTTATGAAAAAATATCCGAAGATCGTCGGCGTTTTTATGAATCGTGACGAACTCTGTCAATCGATTCGTGAAGAAATTCAAATCGTCGAACAACACATTCAAACGTACAATTTCTTCGATCGTTATCAAAAATATACAAGAGATATTACGCATGAATTCGATAGATTTCTTTGGTATCAATTATTCAGTTATGTCATTACACGTTTTCCACGAAACGAAGAATCGAAACAGCAGATGATCGAAATCTGTCGACAATTCTATCATAGAAATATCAAAAAACTACGAGATATCGATGAATTCGAACGAACCTATCGATCACAAGACGCAATTCGTTGGTATTCGAAAGAAACATTCGTCTACAATCTCGTTAATAAAGCTCTACGAACTGAAGATATTAATCTATTATATAAATTTCGATTTTTTATTGGCGATCTCACCGATGCACTTCGACAAGAACATACGAGACTTTTCTATTCGAAAGAAGACTCGTTAACTGTCTATCGATGTGTACAATTAAAAAAACAAGAATTCGATCAATTTAAAGAAAATCAAAGTAAATTAATCTCAACCAATGGTTATCTATCAACAAGTCGAAGTCGTGAATTTGCATTGAATTTTGCTAAAACACGAAACAATTCGACTGATCTCATTTCGATACTTTTCGAAATCAAATGTGATATTAAATCACTTGGTCACAGTGTGATTTTTGCTGATATTGCCGAATTAAGTGAATATCCTCATGAACGCGAGGTTCTATTTGATTTAAACGCTTGTTTTCAAATTGAATCGATTCAAGAAGACGACGATTCGATTCAAATTATCAAAATGACCGTGTCACAAGAAGGAGAAAAACTAACGAAAAGTTATATTGAAGAAGTACAACGATTTGCTGACGAACAAAGTATAACACTTGTATTCGGTCGATTGATATGCGATCTCGGTGAATATGATAAAGCACAGAAATATTTCGAAGATCTACTCAATGAACCGAATGGTGACGATCCAGCTTGGATTGAATTTAATATTGGCCGAGTTTTTTATCGAAAAGGTTTGCTGAATGAAGCACGAGACTATTACGATCGAGCATACAAACGAATGTTAAATGAAACATCGATTCGAATGAAAGATTTATCTCATATTAAAAATAATATTGGTAATATTCTATTTGCTCAAGAGAATTATGACGAAGCACTAAAATATCATAATCAAGCGTTGAAATTACGAGAAAAATACTATCCATTAGGTGATGTTCATGTTGGTCATAGTTTGATGAATATTGGCAATGTTTATCATCGGCAAGGTAATTATTCTCAAGCATTTCATTATTATCAGCAAACATTGAAGATCTATCAGGATTATTATTTATCTGATCATAAAGATATTGCTCGATGTTTGAATAATATTGGCATGACACTTGCCGATCAAGGTCATTATGATAAAGCAATTGAATATCATGAAAAATCATTGAAAATTAATGAAAAATATTATTCATCCGGTCATTTATCTATAGGAAAGAATTTGGAAAATCTTGCCATTTGTTATCAACGAAAGAATCGATTGGAGTTAGCTGATAGATACTTTCATCAAGCGTTGACAATGTATGAAAAATTTCTCTCGAAAGATCATTCGGATTGTATTCGAATTGAAAATCACATTGAACAACTTCGAAAAGAATAAAAATTTATTCAAAGAAAACTAGCAGAGAGTACGATAAATACGATAAATATAAAGAGAAAAAGCTACTGTCATCATTGCTACCATAAAAACAGTAGCAATGATCAACATGTTATTCAATTTAAACGATGACAAATTCCAAACGACACGTGTAACGTTCGTTTTATCGTAAAAACAAGGATAACAAAGATTAATCTAAATTGCAATCGAATGAAGAATTGTTTCTGTTTTTTTTCTCAGCTGCTTACTTTTTTATCGGAGTGTGCAAGTACATCTTCGGCATAAATGACACTTTGAATATGTGATCGATTGGTTAGTTGGTAATTAACTAGATACGTTCCACGGCATCGTGTGCATGTTGAGTAATCATATTCGGGTAAATTTGATACGATGAACTGACTTTGACCGATTAAAAAATAATTTTCCAAGACACATTTCGTTTCAACACTGTTTTTGATAAATTTTTGAATAGTTTTATATCGTTTTATATCATTTCGGATTGCTAGTGATAAAATAACACACGTAAAAACTGCTGTAGAGATAATGATTGAAATTGCAAACGTAGCACACAAAAATGCTCGAATGTCGACTTTGTTTAGTCGTGTATACGATGCTGTAGTTGTCATTCGTTATGAATTAAAGAAAAATAGAAATGGAAAAAGAAAATTTATATTACATACTTTAAAGGATCGACGTAAAACACATACGTCATCAAGAAAAAACAAACTGATAACGTCAATTTTTCACTGATTTTCGTCATTAGAAGGGTACATCGATGATTCATTAGATTAATTCTGATTCTTCATAGGCATGAATGTCAAAATTTCGAATATCTCTATTGAGTACAGTTCGACTTATTATTTAATTCGAGAAAATTTTTGTACTCGATTATTTCCCGAATCAACTATATAAAAATTATAATCTCCATCACAATAGAGACCAATAGGAACGTTCAATTGATTTGTTCGAGAACCACGTTCATTTCCTCCGATAATCACAGTACCTTCTTGAGTTCCTTTTGCCCATCGCATGATTCGATTATTACGACAATCGACTACGTAAATACATCCGAGTTCATCAACGAATATTCCACGAGGAAAAACCAATTGATTCAACGCATTTCCTTCGCCATGACCGCCAGCAATGACAATGCCTGTTTTCGTGCCTTTGATCCATTTCATAACACGATGATTGCAACTATCGGATACGTACACAGTTTGATTTTGATCAACGAAAATAAACGAAGGAGAATTCAGTTGATCAAGACGAGAACCTTTACCGTTTCCACCAGCAACAACTTTACTAGTTAATGTCAATTCACCGATCTTATATCGTCGTACTTCATCTCTATCGAGATCAGTAACATAAAGATACCCATCATTATCCATGGCAAGACCACAACAATAAATAGACGGTATAATTGTTCCGCATGTAGAACCAGTTCGAAGAGACCATCGAACTACACGTCTATTTTTACTATCCGAAACGATCAAATAACTATTTTGCTTATCGACAATCGCATGTAATGGTGAACACAATTGACTATTGTCATTACCTTCTCCATTTGTACCTGCGACAATTCTACTACCTGTTGAATCTCTTTCCCATGCTACAACACGATGGTTATTTTGATCAGCAATATAAACAGTTTCATCTCGATCTACATAAACACCATACGGACTGGATAATTGATTCATTGCATGACCTTTTCCTTTTCCACCTGCTACAGTAACACCGTTTTGTTCCCATTTTGTATGTATCGTAGACGATAGATTAGCAAGTGATATTCTCTCAATAAATTCTGATTCTTCTTTTTTAACAGAAAAATTCAATGGTCTTCGAAATTTATCTTCTAAATCGTCTAATATCTGTTCGAATTGAATAATATCTATCTCATTGAAATCGTTCTCATATCGAATATTTTTCAATTGTTCAGTTAATTTATTCATTTCGATTTCAATTTCCTTGATTTTTTCATTGATACATTCGGTTAACATTCGTCTTGTATCGTCTGCTGTCTGTTGGATTTTTTCAATTGAATTTTTTTCCCACTGATTTATTTCTTCCAACAATGAGTAATCATACGGATTTGGGTTTTGTTCAGTTAACGTTTGTTGAAAATTGTTTCGTCTATTTTCTAAATAATCGAATTCTTTACTTAATTCTTGTCGATGTTCAAGTAAATGATTGAAACAAAATTCGTTCTCGCAACCCGAACATTTTGTTGTTGCATTTTCTTTACTACAGATAAAACATCGACTTTTACTAGTTGCTGTCGCCATGTGTTAAATGATAAAATCTTCGTATCATAAAACTAAATACTAACATAGACGAAAGGTAGAAAAAAAGAGAATTTTATTTTCGAACGCGTTGATTTCCTGAATCTAACTTATCGTGTTACTAATAAATGCTATAAATTGTATGTTTCATGAGAGTGTTTAACAAGAATTAATCATTGAGAGTCGATTTGCTTCTAAATTCGAAAATATTAAATTTGCTGTTGTTAACAAAGATAAGATAAAGTCACCTCGCGTGTAATTTTCATCATAAATAAGAGAATGGCGACAGCAGTAAGTCGAAATTGTTGTTTAGTATGTGGAAAAGAAAAGGCGACTTATAAATGTGAAGGATGTTTGAAAAGTTACTGTAAAAATCATTTACATGATCATCAGAAAGAATTAGAATTACAACTCGATGAGATTGAAAATGAAAGAAATATTTTTCGACAAACTCTTTCTGAACAAGTTAATCAACCAAATAAACATGAATTAATCCAACGAATTAATGAATGGGAACGACGTTCGATAAAGAAGATTGAAGAAACTGCGGAAGAAAATAGACAACTCATATTAAAACAAACAAGCGGACATTTTGAAAGGATTGAAATCGGATTGAGGAACTTAACTGATGAAATCAAAGAAACTCGACAAGAAAATGATTTCAATGAACTGAATTTAAATGATTTAAGAAAAAAACTCGAAAAACTACAACAACATTTGAATAATCCTGCGAGTATTTCATTAAGAGAAGATACTTCATCATCATTTATCAACAAGATCTATGTGAATAGTACACGTAATATTCCGACTGCTTTGAAGTGGAAACAAAATGCAATAACTGTTGTTGGAGGAAATGGTGCAGGTGAGAAAACGAATCAATTAAATCAACCTTGGGGTATTTATATCGACGATGATGACACTCTATATGTCTCTGATCAGTTTAATCATCGTATTGTTGCATGGAAGAAAGGTGCAATAAGTGGTGAAATCGTAGCTGGCGGAAATGGAGAAGGAAGCAGTGATCGACAATTAAGCCATCCAGGAAAAGTTATTATAGATAAAGTAAATGATTATCTGATTATTACTGACTACGAGAACAGTCGAGTAGTTCGATGGCCTCGTCGTAATGGAGTTCAAGGAGAGACAATCATAAGAAATGTTAAATGTGTTGATGTAATTCTACATAAAGATGGATGTTTGTATGTTTCTGATGAGGGAAATCATGAAATCAGAAGATGGAAAATAGGTGAAAAGGAAGGAGTTCTTGTTGCTGGTGGAAATGGTTATGGAAGTGGTCTGCACCAATTCAATAACCCTCATTTCATAGATATCGATCACGATGACACATTATATGTATCAGATCTTCTGAATCATCGTGTAATGAAATGGACAAAAGGTGCAAAAACAGGAATTGTTGTTGCTGGTGGACATGGTGAAGGAATTGGTTTAAACCAATTGGCAGGTCCTCAAGGAATATTTGTAGATAAATTAGGTACTCTTTATATAGCAGATGGTCGTAATGGTCGAATAATGCGATGGGCAAAAGATGCAAAAGAAGGTAGCATTATTGCTGGTGGAAATAACAGAGGCGACCGACCCAACAAGCTCAGCCGCCCAATTGGATTATTACTTGACAAAGAAAACAATATTTATGTTACTGATTATGATAACCATCGAGTACAAAAATTTCTAGTAGATAACTAAACGTTCATACGTAAGACCAATGTCAATTCAAAAAAGATGGCGTGTGTTATTTTTGCTTTGAGTCAAAATAAATATCCATGCTCTTTTTGTTTTTCTCTTTCATTTGTGTGTCAACTACATATATATCAAGGCATTTTATTTTCTTTATCTCTTTCGCAAGAATAACATCGAATTACGAAAGATTCTCTAACCACACTATAAATAAGCGTTGATAGACTGATCTTCATAGTGTTAAAATCAAAGTTAAAAACCTCAAATAACATGGCGAATATAATTAAACACGAAACAATTACAATCAAATGTTCGAATCCAATAGATGTCGGTGAATCAATAACTTTTATGGCTGTGGAATCGAATACCAAATTATTTCCAACGCATATGCTTTGGATTTATTCGAATAGTGAAAACTTGCCAAAAGACGAGTTTATGCCGACAAAATATTTACAAACAACACTTTCGGATACACTCAATCATTTTCCATTGGTAGCTGGTCGATTAACTGAAGATGATAAAGGCAATGCAACAGTTCATATGACGAATGAAGGTGTGTTCTTTACTGAAGCTGAATGTCCTGATCAAACAGTTGATTTTTTCGTTCCTCGAACATCATCGGACGAACAAGAATTCGATTATGAAAATATAAACAAAAGCAATCTATCAGTTCCAGTGAAAAATAACTGGACAGGTCCATGTATGTCAATTCAAGTGACACGTTTGAAATGTCACAGTGTCATATTAACTATCTCGGCATTTCATTGTCTATTCGATGCACAGAGCATGGCACATTTTATCAATACATGGGCATCGGCTCAACCGCCAAATCCGAAACCATTTTTCGATCGAAATTTTATCTTGTGTCCAACTCAAGTCGATGTATCTCGACCGAACGATTGTGTTTTTACTCGAACGCCAATTCCACCAACAGTTTCAACATTTGTCGATCCAGAACAACGACAACGAGTAATTACTCGAGTTTATTATTTCTCGTCGAATGAATTGAAAAATATCAAAGATGAAGCATCGAAAAATCTACCGAACTCAATCGAATTCATCAGTACTTACGATGCTCTCTATGCACATATGATTTTAGTCATTGCACAAGCAACTCAAACATCATTGACCGATGGCATTAAAATTCTTCAATCATTCAATGGTCGATCAACGTTTGTCTCATCGGTTTCTTCCGATGTACGAAACTATTTCGGTTCTTTTCCATTTTGGCTCTATGGAGTTATTCCAACTGATTGTGAGCCAACACTTTCGTCGTTAGCACAGTTTATTCATCGAATGTACTCGAAACAAACCGAATCATCTCTACGAATTTACAATGCTTATTTGACGAGTGACGACGGTGCAATTCAAAAGAATCGAGTCGATGCCGATATAATCAATCGAGATTTTCATTGTGCATCATGGCGAAAAGGTCATTTACTTGGTGCAAAATTTGCTAATAGTGGATATCCGATTTACAGCGGACCAGGAACTCATTTATATCCTCGATATTTTCCAATGATGGACGCTAATGATCATGATGAATCCGTTAATATTATATTAGGTCTACGTGAAAATGACTATCAACGAATGATTGAACAAAAACTTTTGCATAAATATCGATAGAATAAATGTTTATTTTCGACAAATAAAACGTCACTGACAATATCGTGAAAAATAGAAAATGAATTTATTGTTGTAAAGGTGCTGAGTCTCCGTATAAATTCGAACTGTGTGCTGCCATATAGCGATCGCCAGCTGTATCAGCATTTTCACATGCTTGGCGAATTTCTGCAATTTGTTCTTTGGTTAATTTAATTTTAGCAGCGCCGAGATTTTCTTCTAAATTAGCGATTTTACCCGTACCGGGAATGACAATAAATTGTTCACCTTGAGCTAATATCCATGCTAATGTTAATTGACCCGATGTACAACCAATTTGTTGAGCAATCGAAGATAATTTATCGACGAGTTCGAGATTTTTCGGAAAATTTTCTTTCGAAAATCGAGGCAAATGTTTTCGTAAATCACCTTCTTCAAAATCATCAGGACTCTTATATTTTCCTGTTAACATTCCTCGACCTAACGGTGAATAGCAGACAACAGCAATGCCTAATTCTTTGCATGTTTTTAAAACTCCAATTTCATCCTTTTCAATATCTAAACTAAACGGTGAATATTCAACTTGAACAGCTGCTATCGGATGGACAGCATGTGCACGTCGAATCGTATCACTTGAACATTCCGATAGGCCGATATATTTAATTTTTCCCTGTTGAACAAGTTCTTTTAAAACACCGATTGTTTCTTCGATTGGAACGGTTTTATCGATGCGATGAACGTAATACAGATCGACATAGGGTAATTGAAGACGAGAAAGACTCTTTTCAATCGACTGTCGAACGTATTCAGCATCACCACGAACCGTCACTGTTCCATCTGGTTTGAAAACATTGGCAAATTTTGTTGCAAGAAAAACCTTGAGAAAAACAAAACAATTCAATCAATTCACGAATCGAATCAACAAACTTTTTGACGTTTTTCAGGATATTTTTGAAAATATTTGCCAAGTAATTCTTCACTATCACCGTAGATATCCGCTGTATCGATATAAGTACTTCCAAGTTCAATTGCACGATCGAAAACTTTGAAACGTTCCTCATCCGATGCTGGTTTACCATAGAATGTCGATAATCCCATCGATCCATATCCAATTGCTGAAATTTTCGGACCATTTTTACCTAAATGACGTTGAGGCATTGAGCAACCCATTTTTTTGTTTGTATTTTACACAAAAAGAAAAAGAAAGTGTATTTATTTGTTCTTAAATGTTCTGTCTGAGTATGACGATGCAAAATTATTTTTAACAATTGACGATTATGAGGAAAAAAAACGACGTTCTTTTTCTTTTGCGATTCAGACATTTTCATTGGTTACTCAGATCGTTCTTTACGTCGAGGTGAACCTACAGAACTTACTGTGCGATCGATCTCTCATTCAAAGAAGAAAAAAATATACTAAACTGTTCGACAGTAGATAGAAAGGTTGGGCATACATTGGTAGAAAGAGAAGATGAGAGAAAGTCAATAAATAACGAAGTTCTTCTAATATGACTGAATGCAATAGTGATATGTTGATGAAGTTTGTTCAATCAAATAGAAATGCACCGATAATGTCGTTCATTAAATTAAATCATAAAAAGGGAATTCAATGGAATATTTAGATGGACTGTCATTTATTGTAGCAAAACGAAAAAAGTAATCTTCATTTTGTGAAGACATAAATAGCATCAGCTCGTTTTCCCTTTCTACCAAATTACAGCACACTGATAAAAACAATTTACAATGCTGATAAATCGAAAAGAGATCCATAAAACTGTTTAACAATATTCTTTCATTTGTACGCACAGACTGAGATATATAATTCTCTTTCAGAAGAAATGAAGTAAAGAGACGAGAAATCAATTTTAGTTCGAAATTTATTTTTTTCCCCTTTTTGATAAATATTTCAGCTGGCATGTTTGTCACATTCATTTAACAACTTCGATTAATCATAAATATACTCTTATTTTGATTAGACTGAATAAACTTAGTCATGCTCTTCCTACAAGTAAAAAAAAACTTGTACTTTTTTCTATGTCTGTAAGGATCAAGGACATGAAATCTACGCGTATGAATAGATCGACGGTATATTAATTGGAATATAATGACATGTTTTCTTTTTATTTCAATAAAAAAAATCCTTTATATTCGAATGCAATCTACCTTTTTTAGTTTCATACGTACATGTCTTCTAAATTGATTTGTTTGGCTTTTCTCGTACAAATCTCTTTCAATTGTGCATATGTATCAATTCAAGATCCGAGTGATTACGTCGATCTTTCAAAAGATACGTTAGATAATGCGATTAAAGCTGATTATAGTCCTGCACCGGTTTCTTATTTACCATCGCCATTGAAAACTGAATATCTATTCAATGGAAGTCAAACATATATGTCACTAAAACAGCAAACATATTCGTCAAGTGCTAATGATACAAGTGTACTTATCATTGCGAATGGTGCTCAATTGAATTTATCGTATTCGAATATTTTCAAAACCGGTTACTCATCGAATCTTATCTTAGCTAGTTTCTTTGGAATGAATGCAGCAATTAATGTTCAAAATGGTTCACGTTCGTATTTCGATCATTTAAATATCACAACACACAACGGCGCAGCGAATATCTATTCCTATGGAAATAATTCGTACGTTTACATCGAAAATTCAGTTCTCTATAGTTCAGGTCCGACAGCGCACGGTCTATATGCTGGTGGTTATGGAACAGCTGTTGGAAAGAATATTGGTCACTATTCAGGTGGCAATCGTTGTTCATCATTTGCCGGTGATTCACCTGCGGGTTATGTTATGATTGAGAATGCAGTTGCTCATACGAGTGGTATTGGCAGTGCAATTTTTTATGCATTAGGAACAATCGACGCTACGAATGTCTATGGTTATGCCGAAAATTCACCGATACTTTTTTCCGATGGTCCACAAGTGTCAACTTTGAAAAATTGTGATCTTACAGCTGGTCTTCTTGCTGGCACGATTTTATTTAGTTCAATGGTTCGAAGAACTGGAGCTTATTTAACTATTATGGACTCGAAAATTACAACACTTGGCAGTACAATGCCAGCGCTCTGGTTTGGAAATATTATTGCTACGGTTTATCTGCAAAATACACGAATCAGCACGAAATCCGGTATTCTTGTTGTATCGAATTATTCTCAAGTTACTCAAGAATTTAATTACTTTGCTGGTTATGCGGATAATTCAAATCTATCACCAGCAAGTGCCAATATATTCGTATCACAATGCAATTTCGAAGGTGATCTCGTAGCTTATAATAAAAGTAATATTACTTGGGCACTCTATGAATATTCAACATGGACTGGTAAAGCTTATTCAGGATATGATGATTCATATATCAGTGTTTATCTTGATACGACATCAAAATGGTACCTTACAGGCAATACTGTACTTCAAAATTTGACAACTTTGAATAATAATGTATCAGTTATCTATTCGAATGGATTTAATGTTACTTACGATTCAGCATCACCTGCAAATAGTTGGCTTAATAATGCGACTATTTTACTTAATGGTGGTGGCATATTAATGCCTAATACAGGTCAACGATATACATATTCAACTTCTCTTTCACCAACAGCTAATACGACTATCACAACAACGATTACGTCATCTTCAAATTATCATTTGCACTTTTTGCAAATCGAACTCGTTTTCTTTTCTTTAATCTGCTTATTTAGTTTCTAATTATAATAAGTATATCATATATGAAACTTCTCTATGAGTTCAATTGAAGGACAGATAAATCCATGGTAATATGATTTACTGGATAGATCCTATTCGTATGTAGTCGTGTTAGGTTCAGTAAAAAATTAACTATTGATGAGTACACATCTTCACGGAACCGTTTTGATGATAGATAATAACAATAGAATGAACTCTAAAATAGATTTAACATAGAAACTAAATGAATCTCGAAACTAACTCACAGCATAATGACCGTAAAAACAGATCGTCGTGAATCGTAATGCTAATTGTTCGAAAGCATCTTGAATATTTGTTTTTGTCGTATTTTTCAGCAATAATGAGTATAGATGAATAACACCATAGGGTGTAACGAATATAATAACAATAATTATATTATAAATATGCATTCGAATCATTTGTCGAGTAAAACTACAGAGAAGACGGTGTTGATGTTGTCGATTATTAAAATGAATATTTCGATATGTTAATAAACCGAAAATAAAGATAATTACAACTGGAATGACAGTATATAGACAAATATTGATGAAATACAATTGATATTGATTATAGAATTCATGAGTTGTTAGACAAAATAAATTTCCTGTCGATAGAAGAACTATATTTTGATAGAATAGAAAAGGTAGAGAATGTAAAATCGAAAAACTAATAATTGTTATAACAATACGATGAGAATTTGCAATACTACTCATTTGTCGTCGAGAAACTGATGGTGATGAACATAGAAAAATATCGATCGATTGTAGAGCAAGTAAACTAAATGTAATGACATTATTTGTTGTCATCCAATATCGTCGTAATTTACATACAATTTGACTCATAATTGTCCAATCGATTTGAAAACCGTATGGTAATATTCGTGTAGGCAATCCAATTAGAATAGCTGTTGAATCGAATAGAACTTTGATGAGCATATAGAACGATGTTGGATTCGTTTTATAATGACCAACAGATAGGAATGTTAGTGCATTTAAACAACTGCCAAGTATACCGATGGAAAAAAAGACAAATCCAAATGAAATACTGGTATATCGTGAGAGAAGTTGAATTTTATTAATCAACGATATGCTACTATCATTGGATGACATCGTGAAATGATGGTTCAACTGATAGTATGTTATCGGCGTACTTTTTTTTATATGAGAACAGAGTGTTATTTATCAAATTTTAATTATAGTTTTTCTTTTTGTTATCGAGCGAGAACATTGTTAACATCGCAGTAGAAGAGATATCCAAGAGTTTAGTATTTTTTATTACTCTAGAAATGCATTAAAAGAAAAAAGGATTTTGATATTTCCGTCGTCTATTAATTTAAATGAATAATAATTCTATTTTTGGAATTCTAGTCAGATGGATCGATTCGACGAGTTCGTAATTTGTCTAGGTTTTTCAATAAATTTCTTCTTGCAAATCGAAAATCTGCACGAAAACGTTTCGAAGATGCATAAAAACAATAGAATGAACTCTAAAATAGACTTTCATATAGAAACAAAAATGAATCTTGAAACTAACTCACAGCATAGGGTCCATAAAAACAAATCGTAGAAAATCGATTTAATAATTGTTCAATTGCCAATTGAACGTTCGATCTTGTCCAATGATTTACAAGCAACAAATATAATTGTATAACTCCATAGGGTGTATCAAATATAATGAGAATAATTGCATTGCATGCATACATTAGAATCATTTGTCGAATAAAACCATTGAGAATACGTCGTTGATGTCGTAAATAGCTTTTATGAAAATTTCGATATGTCAGCATACCGAATATACAAACAAATAAAACTGGAAAAACGACATAAATACCAATATTAAGAATATACAATTGATATTGATTGTAAGCTGTATTTGTTGTTGTACAAACGATATCACTAGTCGATAGGACAACAATATTTTGATAGAATAGAAATGGTAGAGAATGTAAAATCGAGAAAATAATAATTGCAATAGTCATTCGATGTGCAGTTTTAATACTACTTATTTGTCGTCGAGAAACACATGGTGACGAACAAAGAAAAATATCGATCGATTGTACAGCAAATAAACATGATGAAATGGTATTATCCGTTGTAACTAAATATCGTCGTAGTTTACACCAAATTCGACCCAAACTTGTCCAATCGATTTGAAAACCTTCGGTTAAAATTCTTGTTGTTAATCCAAGTAGAATACCGATCATGTCAGATACAACTTTAACTAACATATAAAATGATATTGGATTCGTTTTATAATGACCAAACGAAAGAAATGTTAACATAGCGAGACAATTACCAATAACGCCAAGAAACAACAGAAAAAATCCAAATGAAATATTAATATATTGTGAGAGAAGTTGAATCTTGTTTATTAAATCTGTGCTACTATTTAATGGCATTTTCAAAAATGAGACTGGAGTAATTTGATGTTCACCTGCGAACATCGCAGTGCTTCCGTTTAGCTTTAAGAAAAGAGAAAACAAATCTATATGTTCTTTCATGACCTTTTTCTTATCTGAGTAGTAGTTTGATAAGAGCAAAAACTTTCTTTTTCATTTTTCAAATAGAGAAGAAAAAAAAACACACATGTCGAAATCACTTCGAGCTCTCGTCAATGTTGAAGATTATCGAGAACGAGCCCAAAGTAAACTACCGCAGATGATCTTTGATTTTTATGCTGGTGGTGCTGACGATCAATTAACATTAGTCGATAATGTCAAATCGTTTCAACGAATTCAATTACGACCGAAAGTTCTCATCGATGTTTCATCACATTGCAATGAAAATTCGACCAATTGTCAAACAAAAGTTCTCAATTCTTCAACGACAATTTCATTTCCTTGTATCATTGCACCGACAGCTCTTCATCGATTAGCTCATAAAGAACACGGCGAATTGGCCACAGTTCGTGCAGCTGTTGCCTGTTCAACAGTGATGATTGTTAGTACAACAGCATCGATTCGTATCGAACAAATAGCCGACGAACATCGACGACAAATTGAAATCAATTATCCGCTAAGTACATCGGAACTTTGGTATCAAATGTACGTTCTCAAAAATCGAGATTATTCAAGAAAATTAATCGAACGTGCTGAAAAAGCTGGTTATAGAGCTTTAGTTCTAACTGTTGATCATTGTGAATTAGGCAATCGAGAAATGGATGTTCATAATAATTTTACATTGCCTGATGATATTCAACCAGCGAATCTTATTGATGAAAGTACGATTGACGATTTCGGCAAGAGTTACCGTCGAACAATGATCGATCCAGCTCTATGTTGGCAAGATATTCAATGGATTCGATCGATTACATCATTGCCATTGATTGTCAAAGGTATTATTCATCCGGATGATGCTCGGCAAGCCGTTCAATTCGGTGTACAAGGTATTGTCGTGTCGAATCATGGCGGTCGACAATTAGATACTTGTCTGAGTACGATCGATGCGCTAACTGATGTTGTTCGAGCAGTACGTAATGAAAATAGTGAGATTGATGTTTATGTTGACGGTGGTGTTCGACGAGGAACTGATATTTTGAAAGCAGTAGCTTTAGGTGCGAAAGCTGTACTTGTCGGTCGACCTGTCCTATGGGGATTAGCTGTTGAAGGTGAACAGGGCGTGGAAAATGTTTTAGGAATTCTAAGAAAAGAATTTCGATTGGCTATGATGTTATGTGGTTGTCGAACAGTGAATGATATCATCAAAAATGATCTTTTAGTTCCGAGAAATTTATTGAATCAATCGAAATTATAATTTTTGTTTCAAACGAAGGATATGTTTTTCAGTTTGTTTTCTTAATGGATCATCACGAGACAAGATTCTCGATCGAATTTCTAAAGCTTTTTCGAAATATTCGAGCGACAAGAAATAGTTCTTCACCGATTCATATCGAAGTCCAGTATTGAAATAACTAACAGCTAAATCCGGATGATTGAACGATAGGATTTGTTCTCGTATATTCAATGCTTTCAAACACAATTCTAATGCTTTCTCTTTGTCATCTTTTAAACTGAAAATCGTCGACATTTGATTCAATGTCGATGCAATCGATGGATGTTCGGAATGTAGAGATTTCTGTTTGATTTTCAACGCGAGTTCATAATGTCGAAGAGCTTTATCGATTTGATTTTGTTTGAGAAAACAATCGGCAATATTATGAAGAACATGAGCAAGATCGAGATGATTTTCTGGCAAGATTTTCTCGTACATTTCTAACGATGAAAGATAATATTGAAATGCTCGTTCGATACTTTTCATGGCAAAATAAACTAAACCGATTGAATTCAATGTTTCAGCTATATAAATATGATTTTCTGGTAGACAGATTTGTTTCATATTCAATGATTCTTGATATTGTTCAAGTGCTTCATCGAATAACTGCTGTCCGAAATAACTCGAACCGATACTCTGTAAGCAATGTGCTAAATTTAAATAATCTGTTTCATCGAGTTCTTTGAATATGCTCATTGCTTGATTACAATAATCAATAGCTTTACTAAATTCTCGTTGTTCAATGAAAATCTCGCCTATATTTCTCAAAACATACGCCATATCTCGTTTACCGGATTTTTTCATCAATGAATACGCTTCGTAGAAATGTCCCATAGCTCGATTGAATTCTGCCTTAGCTCTCAAGACCAATCCGAGTTGATTATGTACATGTGCAAGATTTTCTTTCCCTAAATCTTTGATTAAATGTTGAAAATACGTCTCAGCTTTATCGTAATAACCTAATCGAGTTAATAGAAAACCGAAAAATATCATCTCACTATTGCCTGGCATGTCTTTCTTCGCTTCGTTGATATATTCTCTTGCAATATCTCGTCCTTCACTTGTCGAACTCAAATGTATAATCGACATATGTTTATCTTGACGAACGGATTCAATTTTAAAAACAGCACCGAGATCGAATAGAACTTCTTGCTCACGTGGATGAACACTAAATTTTGCAATATCAGCAAAAATCGCACAATTATTTTCATCGTCACAATCGATTTCAAACAAAACTGAAACGCAATCCTTTCGTTTAGCACTCAATACAAACTCCTCGGCTATTTCTTTCAATCGACTCGCACTCAAATAACCGTTGATCGCGATTAATTTACCCTCGTTCGATTGAAATTGTTCGAAATCAGTTTGTGTTAAACATGTACCTCGATAGACAATATTGTTATTGTTTGTTTCAACATCATTATTTCGTTTGTTGAATTCAGATAACAATTCCGATGAAAGATCATTGACGTAAAATCGAAATAAATATAATTGTTCGATGTCTCCTGTTCGTAAAGCTTTGTTTACCATTTTGTAAACGAATGTTTCTTGTGTATACCAATGAATGCAATCATCTTTTGTATAGGATTTCTCGAATTGTTTGATGACTTTTAATTCATGTTCGTTGCCTTGATAGTATTGACGGCAAATATTAATCATTTCTTGTTGAGCTTCTTTTGTCGAAGGTAAACAACGAACAGCATGGTGAAATAATTGTGACCAAAGAAATTCGGCAGTTCGTTCGGAAAGATCGACGGATACTTTTTGATTTTGATCGTAGAAACTAAAGGTTTCGACTTGTTTATTTGACATTCCGAGATTATGTTGTAAGCTATTCTCAAGTTCGTGTTGATTGGTAAATACGCCAGCGATTTTCGACGAATATTTATCTTTTAGATACGAATTTGATTCGGAATTTTTACAAAATAGAAAAACTCTGTCGAGTTGTTTGACATTGATAATCGAAGGTAAGATCACTGTTGCACAGGTAGTCGGAAGAATTAAGAAAATTTTTTCGTTTTTTACTGATTGAATATAGGATTTGCATTCTTCGAATTTCGTATAAATTAGAACATAATCATTGATTATTCGAAGGTTAGTCATTAGTCGATGTTGATTTTCAATCTCCGGATCGAACCAGATGAGAGTTGTTGTTTCTCGATTCAACTGCGAAGAACGATGTAAGCACGACGTCATTTTGGAAAAAAAATGAAATGCGAATTCATGATTATTTTTATTTTTAAAGAACGAAAAGAAAAAAAAATCATACGAAAGCACATGAGTAAATAATTGTTAGGCTGTGTAATTATTTAGCTTTGATAGTTAGCAAATAAACGTGATTTATATCAGTATTAACAAAGAAAATTGTTTTTTTTTGATTTGACAACATCGTAGGTTAAACTCAATATTCAAATAAAACAAAAGTATGCTCAGTCAATGAGTTCATTTAAAATGTTTAGTCGAGTTTGGATAGATTTTCTTCTATTTAACAATATCATTGGTATCTTAATAGCTGTGGAGCTTTCATTCAATCAGCCAAGACTCCGGTCAGACACATGTTGGAATGCAAATGCAACGACTTTTGTCAATCGAAATTTCTTTGACATATATCTGCCGTGTATTTTTGTCAATTCAAACAATTCAATTTACGTACTCAATAAAATAACTCGTGAAATTCACATTTGGCAAAATGAAAATAATCTCGAACCAACAAAAATAATTGAGAGTCCTTCATTAAGTCCATATTCTATATTTGTAACAACCAAAGGTGATATTTATGCTGATAATGAATGGACGAATGGTCGTGTTGATAAATGGATTGTAGAAAATGAAACATGGGTATCTATTACGAATTTTACATCAACATGTTATGGTCTTTTCATTGATATTTATGAGAATTTATATTGTTCGATGTGGAATAATCATCGAGTTGATAAAAAATGGTCGAATGACACAACAACAATCGTTGCTGGAACAGGTGATAATGGATCTGAATCGGATATGCTTCAGCATCCTTTGGGAATATTCGTTGAAATCAATTTAGACTTATATGTTGCAGATTCTGTAAATAGTCGAATTCAATTATTTCGATTGAATCAACGAAATGGAACAACTGTTGCAGGAAAAGGATCAGCAAAATTAACAATCGAACTGTATGAACCTACAGGAATTGTTCTCGATGGTGATCAATATCTATTTATTGTTGATTCCGGAAGTGATCGTATAATTGGTTCGGATGAAAATGGTTTTCGTTGTATTTTTGGATGTTCTGATTTTGGTTACACAGACGATAACTTATTTTATCCTCGTACTATGTCATTTGATAGTTATGGAAATATTTATGTCACCGATGACGGTCATCATCGAATACAAAAAATCGTGAAAAATAATATTTGCGGTAAAAAATAATTATACTTAATAACTTTGAAGGCACAAACAGAGTTTATCTTCTCTTATATTCAATAGAAACTATAGGATTTGCACAAACAGAATATTCATCTAATTTATCAATCAATAGTCAGAGATGTAACCATCTTAAGGACTGCAGATTGTTGAATTACTATTGTGAACTGATTGAAATTCGCACGAGAGAAGAAGGAGAATATACAATTACAAGTCATAGTACTAAAGATTTATATGGATATATTCATAAAAATAACTTCACTTTGTTTGATCTGAATATAAACAAAATAGAATCGGATGATAATAGCCATTATAACTATCAATTTAAAATTACCTTGCATTGTCCGCCAGATAGTTCATTTATATTAATTGTAACAACAACTCAAGAATTTGAACAAGGTGATTTCTCAATAACTGTTCATGGTCCAAGTACTGTTTCTATACGACATCAAAGTAAGTTCCGTTTTCTTTTCTTAATTTTTCTTTGAAAATATATCGTTGAGAATGTGCATAGATGACATTGAGCCAATCATTCAATCGAATTATTCATCAGAATTAAATAATAAAAGTCAAAAACATACAGATTTTAACTGCAGACCTCCAGACTATTATTACGAAGCTTTCGAGATCAATGTAAACACATCAGGTTTCTACATGCTCTCAAGTGTGAGCAATTTGACTATAATTGGTTATCTATACGAACATCAATTTAATCCTTATGATTCAATTGATACTTCACTCGCTCGAAATGGCGATGACTCATGTGACGATTTTCAATTTAAAATAATTGCTTATTTGAAATTCAATATCACATATACTTTAATTGTAACAACACCTTATGGTTATACATATGCGCAAGGTCCATTCTCTGTGTTTGTTAAAGGACCAGATGAAATTGAGATCAAACAAATGAGTATGTATACAGAAGCACGAATTCTAATTTAATACTATAAAAGTATTTTAAGATAAAGATGAAATTTCAACAAGAATTGTTCAATCAGTATATTCATCAGAATTGACTCTAGTTCGTTCTAAATGCTATCCTGGACGTATTGCATTTTCCAATATTTATTATTTTGAACCCATACAAATCAATGTAGTTCAATCAGGCAATTATACATTATCAAGTGTCGACAGTAGCAACGGTATAGTTGGTTATTTATATAAAGAACATTTTAATGAATATGCATCCGATGACAGATTAATCGCTAATAACTATAATGGTTGTCCTAAGAATGAATTTAAAATCATTATTGAATTGCAATCAAGTGTAACGTACATATTGATGATGACACCACATTTCTCGCATTCAAGAGATACTTTTTCGATAGTGATATCCGGTCCCAATAATATTACTTTCAATCCGATTAGTAAGTCTAATATTGAATTGATTTTTTCGTCATTCGACTGAAATTTTCATTAGTTCTTCGAGCAACATATTCATCAGAACTAACAAAAGAAACTCAAGTTTATCCACGAATATGTGGAAAAGGAAATTATCATTATGAAACAATTGAAATCAATATAAAATATAATGGTTCATATACATTCGATATCGGTACAAATACAAGTATTCTACTCTATGGATATTTATACAAGAACAATTTTGATCCATCATATCCAAATCAAAATTTATTCATTCAGAGCAATTTCACTTGTGGTGAATATCGTTTCCAATTAGGAGATTATCTTGAGGCAAATCATGTATATATTCTCGTGGTAACAACATTTTATCCAAGTGTGAGAGGATCTTTTACAGTACTTGTTACTGGTCCACATAATATCACTCTCAATCGAGTAAAGAAGAAACATAGTAGTTGTGTTGTTGGTGATCAATGTAGTTTGTTTACGAAAGGAATTGGTTTGACAATTGATGATATTTTACGTAATAAGATTCAGCCGAATATACCATTTCAACAACAATCAGCTTTCATACAAACAGCTGCTGGTATAACCATGATTATGTTTGTTATTGGTTTCATCAATGGTATCTTTTCTTTGATAACATTTTCTAATAAAGAATTAAGAAAAGTTGGTTGTGGAATATATTTATTAGCATCTTCAATAACTTCTCTCTTAACAATTACTATGTTTACAATGAAATTTTGGTTTGTTGTTCTTATTCAGTTACATTTAACTGTTCGTTCATCAATACTGCGAACAGATTGTGCATTTGTTGGTCCTATTCTAAAACTTTGTTTATATTTAGATGGTTGGTTAAATGCTTGTGTTGCTATTGAACGAACTGTGAACGTATCAAAAGGAGTTAATTTTACTAAGAAAAAGAGTAGACGTGCAGCTCGATGGGTGATTTCCATCTTACCTATTTTCATCATGGGTACGATTATTCACGAACTAAGATATCATGAATTATTTGAATATACAAATCCGAATTATAATCCCATCAATATCAATAATAATTCGACAATGAACAACGTATCAATGGAAAATGGAAATGATACAAATGTTGAATATGAAAATGAGTATAATGTTTTGTGTGTTATTCGATATTCTCGTTCTGTTCAAACTTATAATACAATTACTTTATTTATTCATCTTGTCATCCCATTTCTTGCTAATCTTTTTTCTGCTTTATTCATTATTTTTGGTACAGCTCGACGACGATCAACCGCACAAACAAATGAAAAATCATTCAAAGAACATGTTGTCAATCAAATACGTGAACATAAACAATTACTAATCAGTCCTTTTATTTTGCTTCTCTTAGCTTTGCCTCGTTTAATTATGTCATTAGTATCAGGATGCGTTGATCCATCAGAAAATCCTTGGTTATACATTTGTGGTTATTTCGTTTCTTTTACCCCACCAATGCTGGTCTTTGCTGTATTTGTTCTACCTTCGGAACTCTACAGAAAAACATTCAAAGATTCAATGACACGATGCCGACAACAGACTCTTTAAGATTTTTATTATATTGCTTTGCTTTTAATATCATTTTGAAAAAAAAATGCAATGCAATTTCAGGATTATTTTTATTTTTAAAAGAACGAAAAGAAAATCATAGGAAAACACATGAGTAAATAATTGTTAGACTGTGTAGACGATTTTCAAATATGGAAGAGCTTGTCCATAACGATAAACAATATATTCAGTATAGTTTTTGTCATGCCTTCCGATCACTGAATGACAATCTTTTGGTGTTACGCTCAACTCTTCGTCTGGCTCATCCAGATAACATGATTTTCCCATAAGTACTCGACTATAATAGATAACACGTGTGTTATCTGTTTCACCTGGACTAGTATAATTATGCGATTTGTCTGATTTATCAGCAAAATAAGCGCCACGACCTATTTAACAAAAAAAAAGAAGGAATACAATGAATTTTCTTGTTCGAAACTAATTAAAATTTCTTACCGTAATGTCCACCCATGTAATATCGATCATCGAAACCATTCTCAGCAATTCCTTCGATGCCATCTCCGCTTGTTCCATGAAATAGTAGATGTTCTTTAGGATTTCCTCCAGGACATTCTTTCTTGATTAAATTTTTCATATCTTCATACATTTCTTCCAAGTGTGGATTTCGAATTTCTTCGATTGATAGAATTTTTATATTTTGTATAGCCTTACTCATTTGACTTTTAATATCTTTATATAAGATCGTATCTGGATCGAGAGGCGCAAGTACTTTATAATGTTTTTGATGTGGTTGAGGAATCACTGAAAGTTCTTGATCGATCTTCTTCCAACCACGAATATTAATCATTTTATCGATACGTTCATCCAAACGAGAATCTCGTGGACGAAGAACTTGAAAACGTTTGTTTTGAATATTATCGATAATTGTTTCTAAATCAATCGAATAAGGTCGTTGTGTGATATCAATACGCATGCCAAGTTCATGTGTATAATCTTTCTCCACCGATAAATTATTAACATCGAAATCGATACGATCATGTGTTAATGCGATATGTGGTTCGATTAAATCCATAGTAAATGGACCTGTTGGTTCATGTTCATCAAATAATATAACATATCTCCATTTATCGGGTACTACTGTACAAATGATACCATATTTGTGTAGTTCGTCTTGAAATTTCTCAATATCAAAATATCGATAACTCGGGAGATGACAATCTAAATCCGATGGAATAATTTCTTTGATAATTGACGGTAATCGTTTATTTTTATCATTGTATTCAATCCAATCATGAGAATTTGTAACAGTATTTGCTGGTGGATAACTGTAATGTCCAACAATCCAATCTCGAACGAAACCACCTTCTAATCGGCAGCCAAATTTGCAAATTGCCATCCAAGCAACAACTTCCATTCGGGTTTCACGTGTAGCATGCACGCCTTTCGTATGTCTGTACAAATCAATCGATGTTCGTTTACTGTCTGTAACACGAGCGATTCGATCTTCAATATCTCGATATTTAGCACGTTCTTTCGATGAAATCATGCGTGGAGGTAAATCTAGAAAAAACGAAAGTTCGAAGGTATATCTAATCAAATCTTTGTTTTGTTTGCTTACGAGCATCGAGAAGATTCATAACAACACAATTTTGTAGCCAATTGATAAATGTTGCGAATTCGTTTTTGATTTCTGTATTAACTGAACCTCGAGCTTTCATTGAAATCTCATTGACTTTTGTTATTTTATTGGTTGTAATTGTAACTGTTGTTTGATTTTCTGCTTTTCGTCTTTTAATCAATGCTTTGAATACTCGAGGCAATTTCATTTTGTATAAACTTTGAAGATTTTTTTCAAAATTTGCATGTGGAGACTTCTTTCCGAAACTCTCAAGAGTAAATGCCATATCAGTCAGCATTTGTTGATAAATATGTAATTCTGCATTGAGAACATCGCCCGATGAGCCTTTCAATAAAATTAAATTATCATGAGGTGTATCGACTCGAACACTAGGAAATTGCGTTTTGACTCTAGTAATCTGATGTCCATTGTTTAAATGGGACATTTCTTCTTCGGTAACAAGTATTTCACGATTTATTTGAAAGTTATTGATCCATTCAGGTTTGATTTCGCCAAGGAGCGAAAGAATTGCTCCTTTACGAACGGATGTCAAGTAAACAATATCTCGAGCTAAGACAAACGAAACTGGATCACGACTATTATCACGAATAAGAGTTGATTTGAAATCGAGCGTAGCTATATCTTCGTTGTTCGTATGTCGAATATAATCAAATTTTCGACCTTGAAGATCAACTTTTGAAATAAAAATATTGTTATTATAACCAACCAATAGAGATTTAGCTATTGGTTCCCAATGTTTGGTTGTTCGTCGTGATAATTCCTTAAAATCTTTTGATTTTTTGTTGAAGAAATCTTCAAGTACGAAATAACGTCTCAAAACTGATTTAACAACATGTCGAATACTGGTTAAACCTGTTCGTTGACATAGGTTATCGATCTCTGAATTACTGACATACGATGATTGTCCAGGTGAAAGTATAGTCCTGATGACGTCTAATAACGTCATGAAGTCTCCATCTTCAGTATTTCTGAAACGATTCGGTATACTTGAAAGTACATTTGTATTATTAAGAACACCTAAAAATGCTGCCAGACATATCAAATCATGACCACAATTGTAGTATCTCAATGCAGCTAAGACTGATTTTGACATTGCTAATGAACCGAAATCGGGTAATTTTTTAAGATCTTCACCATGCGTAGTTAATTGATTGGATGATGATGTGTCCAGTATCAACATCTCTTGTAATTGTTTAATAGTTGCATCGATATATTGTGCTGATGGTGGATTAGGTAAAAATGATTTCAGATAATTCAAACCTTGATTTATCAGTGATTTTCTTAACGAAAATTCTAAATTTGTCAGTTCGGATTGACAAATCTGCGGTTCAGGATAAGGAACTTTACTCGGTTCGAAATTATACAATGAATAATATTCTCCTGGTTGAGTTCTGCCCAATCGTCCTAAACGTTGCGTTAGAGTCGATTGAGCTGCTCGCATTTCTCGAAGAGTCGTTCGTCTTGATTTGATATCATAAACCGGTATATTAATCATTCCTGTATCGACGACATATTTCAATGAAGGAAATGTTAACGAAGTTTCGGCAACTGTTGTCGAGAAAAACAATGATCCATTTTCAATATATTCCTGTTGAACATTCGGATGTTGAGCTTGAACAAGAGGATAAGCTGTGATTGTACCGCCACTTATTTCTGAAATTAAACGGCAACATTGGTTAACTTCTCCAGCGGAATTAACGAAACAAAGAATTTGATCGAATCTTTTCCGCTTCTTGCAGATTTCCAAAACGACATCGATTATATTCTTATTTGGACAGGCAATAGTTTCGACTGGAAAACGTGTGCCCATCTTTGGCATACGAAATTCAGTGACAGCTCCTTTGAAATGCTGTCGAAAAAGATCAGGAACTTTCGAATCAAGTGTAGCAGATGATATAATAATTTTAATTTTCGCTTTTAAATATGGTTTTTCATATAATAGTTGTGCTAAGAGTGCGAGACATATATCAATATTAACTGATCGTTCGTGAACTTCATCAATAAAGAAAACAACCGAACTATCCCCATTAGTAAGATCAGTAATAAATTTTTCATTGTACAACAAACATTCTTTAAGTAAACCATCAGTCCAATAGCGTACTTTTGCACGAGAATTATATTTTGCACCGCTAACTTCCCAACCAGCTAACTCACGTGCTGGCGTTCCTGTATCGATTTTCATTGTTTCATTGACACGTTTGCATATCAATTGACATGGTAAACGTCGTGGTTGTGTAACAATGACTTTATCATATCCTTCAGCAATCAATAACGCTGGTAATAATGTTGATTTACCCGATCCAGTTGATGTTGCAATTGTTGTAACTAAATGTCCATCGATTTTGTTGAGCAATTCCTCGGCTGACTCAAACAAAGGTAATTGAACTTTGAAAGAAGAAAAATATAGTAGAAGTCGTTCTAATAATTTTGGTATTCGATTAAAATGTTTGAGTTCATTGCCTTGATATCGAGGATCATTTTGAAATTCATGACGAACTTTTTGAAGAAAATTCTTCATAGTTTTAATCGATTCGTCTGTTACATCAGTTATAAAGTTAATTTCTTGAAACGAGATATTTTTATCGATGAATTCATCGAATGCTTTTTGTTTCAATGAACTAATTTCATTACTGAATGGACGACGTTGAATGAATCGCTGTTTTAGCTCTTCTACTCTCGCCCACGGTTTCGGCAATTGTCTTAAAATACATGGATCAATCATTGATTTGAATCTGTCATTGATATAATCATCGAATATTTGTTTATATTCCGTATTTTTCTCTTGAAATAATCGAGACAATAATAGTCTATATTCATGCCAACTGTTAGTTGAAGGTTTCACTTTTGGTAGGATATTTTTGACAATTGAATTCATCGTACTATTTAAATGTTTTTGATACTCATCTTTCGCTAATTGTATTGCATTCGATAGAATTTGTATTCGGTCAAGAATTCTTTTGAATTCATCATTATGTGCTTGAAAGCCAATGACAGTAACAATACCGGAATTATTTACTTCGTCAGTCATGATTTTTGGAACGAGATCTTTGAGATATGGTTCATTATTTGGAATATTCTGTTGTAAATAATTGTGAATAAGAAGACTTTTTGGCATTAAAACATCCTGCATAATCTGTTTTTGAATATTACCATGTTTAAATTGACGAATGCTTTGTTGAATTCGTCGTAAATGTGCTTCTCTTGCTTCGCTTTGTTCTTTGTCTCGTTTTAATCTTTCCACGTCTCGACGTAAGTCTCGAATTCTTTGTTGATTTTCAGCGTTGTGTTCCATATCTAAATTGACTAATTTGGCAATTTCAGCTTCGGCATTTGCTAGATTCTTTTGAAATTCATCCTTTTTTTTCTTGACAGCAGCTAAAACTGCAGCTAACACATCGGCAGCACCTTTTTCTTCAATAGCAATCGGTCGTTGTGTCGGTAAAACCATAGTTCTGCTTTCATTGATCACTTGTTCGATTGGTTCTTCTGGTTCATTATCCCACGTAGGCTCGTCACATGATTCATCGAATGATACGCGTTTTGGATTGAGTAAATTAAATAAAGATCGTTTTTTAGGAGTCTATGTTAACAAAAAAAAGATAAATACGAGTTGTTTTTTTTCGTAAGAATTTTACTTTTTGATGTTTTTTATCTGATGGATCATCGTAGGAAAAATCTTCGTTGGCTAATGGTTCAGCTAATTCTTCTTCATCTCGAAGTAGGACCTTATTTTTTGATTCGACGATACGTGCAAGTCTTGCAGGTGTCAATGGTGTTGGATCAAGATTTGCTATGTTTGTATATTCATCAGTATCGATAATTTCATCTCGATTTCGTTGATTATTCGATACCATTTTCGGTAACCATCGAAGATAACCAATAATTTCCTTGTTTTTATCAGTGAATTCGAATGTTTCAAGATTGAATTTTAGTGGTGCATCACTAATCAACGGAACTTTAATACTGACAAATCGTCGACGATATTTCATCGCTTTATCCAATCGTGCATTAGTTCGATCATTGCAAAAGAACCATGTATTGAGACGCAGTTGAAATCGACTGTCATATCGCACGGGTAGTTTGACCATATCGAGTGTTGATTGTGCTGATGCTTTAGGATGTTTAGTTAATAGAATTTGCCATAAGGCATAGCAACGTAAATTGACAAATGATGAGCCTCGACAACGTATCCAAGCTAAACCTTCGCCATAGTTACCATTTCTTCCTGAACGAAGAAATTTCATTAGACAAATAGCATATGATGTTTCAGTTGTTCGTAAGAAGATTTCTCGACGAAATTCCTGATCTTGTTGGACGACTAAAGATTTGTGTAATTCGTCGGAATTTCGTTCATCAAATGGAGTCCATTTTTGATCAAGCAGCCGTTTAAATTCCCAAATACAATCGACTTTGATGAAATTTGCTTCTTCATCAATAGGCGCTTCGGGAAATCTATTTAAATTAGTTGAATAACCAAAAACTAAAATTTCACGAAAATAATTGGTAACATTCGTATGTCCTGCTGCATTCATAAGTACTGTTTCTCCTGCTTGATTTTCAATAAAATAATCAGCACCGTGTTCAACTAAATATTTCACCACATCTAAATGTTCTCTATGCGCAGCAACATGTAACGGTGTTGAACCAGCTCTTGGATTTGAACTGAAATGGTTTTCATGGGGATTGAAAACAGCAAGTGCTCGTTTAAGATCTTGAAGATTTTGAGCATCGACTGAACAACGATGTTTTTCAACGAGATTTCGTACTAAATCTAAGTCGCCTCGTCGAGCAGCAGCATAGAGTAATGTCATGCCGTCAACACCTGGCCGATCTTTCATATAGGGATAGTTTTTCAAGAATCGATCGATTTTATTACGACATTCTTGATCTCCATCGAATGTTGCTTGATGAACATCGATTGAATCCAAACGACATTCGAGTTCTTGTTGAAATGAAACGAGCATATCAACATTAAAATCTTCAGTGAAAATCTGTTCGGTTTCATCGTAATAAAATCTATTTAAAAGATCGAATACATTTGCTCGATAATCGACTTGTAAAGAACGTAATTTGATTTTCAACATCCGTTCGATCTTCTTTTGAAAATCTATTAATAGTTCTTCCTCATGATGATTTAATGTAAATGAATAATTATTGAGATCAGCATAGGCGACATTTCCATTGGGTTGTATTTCGTTCAATGCATTTTGTACGATACGTAGAGTTTCTTTGAGAAATTCTTTTAATTGAGATTTAGCTTCTGCAGTCGTCATTTACTGTTGTGTGTCTGTTGGCAAAATTGAAATAGTAAATGAAAAGAGGAAGAAAACAAGTTTCATTTCGACGCCTTTGCCGTTATAAGGTAAATAGTCATTAGGAAAAAACCAGTCATGCATGAGGAAGAGTGAATAATTTATTTTCGACAAAACAAAAATATGTAGGTAATTGAAAATTTGGCGAAACAAAACAAAAAAAACTTGTTAAGTTTTGTAGACTATTTTCAAATATGGAAGTGCTTGTCCATAACGATAAACAATATATTCAGTATAGTCTGCATGTTCGCCAATTACCGAGTGAAAGTTTACAGGTGCCGCTGTCAATTTATCATTTTCGGTCTTTGAATGAAATGCTTTTCCCATAAGTACTCGACTATAATATATAACATGTTTATTACCAGCTGAATCCTGATCAGTGTATCCATGTGATTTTTCTGGATCATCAGCAAAATAAGCACCAACACCTATTTAACAATACAATGAATTTTCTTGTTGAGAAATAGTTTGAATTTCTTACCGTAACGTCCGCCAGCGTAGTATCGATCATCAAATCCATCTTCAGCTATTCCTTCGACGCCATCTCCGTTTGTTCCATGAAATAGTAGAAGTTCATTCGGATTCGCACCCGTACATTGTTTTGCGATAACTTTTTTCATTCCTTCGTAGATTTCTTCTAAGTGTGGATTTCGAATTTCTTCGATTGATAGAATCTTTATATTTGTGATGACGTTCATTTTAGTCTTGATTTCATTGTATAAAGTTCCTTTTGGAAGTGGAACAAGTACTGAATGATACTGTCGATGTGGTTGAGGAATCACTGAAAGTTCTTGATTGATTTTCTTCCAACCACGAATATTAATCATTTTATCGATACGTTCATCCAAACGAGAATCTCGTGGACGAAGAACTTGAAAACGTTTATTTTGAATATTATCGATAATTGTTTCTAAATCAATCGAATAAGGTCGTTGTGTGATATCAATACGCATGCCAAGTTCATGTGTATAATCTTTCTCCACCGATAAATTATTAACATCGAAATCGATACGATCCTGTGTTAATGCGATATGTGGTTCGATTAAATCCATAGTAAATGGACCTGTTGGTTCGTTTTCATCGAACAATAATATATATCTCCAATCTTCTCGTATAAACGAACACGTAATACCATATTTGTATAATTCGTTTTGAAACAATTGAATATCAAAATACCGATAACTCGGGAGATGACAATCTAAATCCGATGGAACAACTTCTTTGTCGAGTTCTGGAATAAGATTATTCCGCAGTGTAATCCATTGTTGAGGATTATTATTTTTTGGTCGACTAATATAATGGCCAACAATCCAATCTCGAACGAAACCACCTTCTAATCGACAATCAAATTTGCAAATTGCCAACCAAGCTACGACTTCCATTCGGGTTTCACGTGTAGCGTGTACACCTTTGGTGCCATCGTGTAAATCGATGTCTGTTCGAGCACTATCTGTAACACGAGCGATTCGTTCTTCGATATCTCGACATTTGCTTCGTATTTTCGGCGAAAAAGTTGTCGGCGGTAGACCTGAATTTGGATGATTGATAACGGCGGATTTTTTAAGCCAACTGACGAAACCTGTGAATTCATCTCGAATCTTTCGATTCACTGAATCTCTCGCTTTAACAGTGACTTCACATGTTCCATTGTTGCTCGTTACGGTAATTTCAGCTTGATTTTCTGCTTCTCGTCGCCAAATTAACGGTTTAAATATATTCAATCGTTTGGTTATACTCTGAAGATTGCGTTCAAAATTCGAATGTGGACTTCCGTAAACCAATGAATGTAAAGTAAATTTCAATTCACAGATCATTCCTTGATGAATATGTATTTCTGCATTTAAAACATGACCTGACAAACCATCTAATGTAATTCTATCGCCAGAAACTTGCACTCTAACATTCGGAAATTTCGATTGCACATCAGTTAAAACTTTATTTGCATTTAAATATGATAATTCTTCGTTCGTCACAACGATTTCACGTTTCACCGGACAATTAATCCATTGAGGATTGATAATGCCGACGAATGAAAGAATTGCATTTTCACGAATCGATGTTGCATAACGAATATCTCGAGCGAGAACAAGTGAAACAGGTGTATCCTTCATTTTACGATTTAAAGTCGATTTTCGATCGAGAATTGCTATGTCTTTGTTTTTATGACGAACAAAATAATGTTTATGATCTTGAATATCTTTCATCGAAATAAAAATATTATCACTGTAACCAGCTAATAAACATTTAGCCATCGATTCCCAATTGTTCGATTTTTGTTCGGCTCGTTGTCGAAATTCCGACGATGATTCGAAAAATTCCTTTAACGTTATGTAACGTCGTAGAGCTTGTCGAATGTTATGTTGAATTTTTTCTAAGCCAAGTGTTTTGCAAACATCATCGATTTCGGAATTATTTAAATAAGCCGATTGTTTAGCAACAAGAATTTTATCAATTATTTCGAATAATGTCATAAAATCTCCATCGGGACTTTTATAACTATCAGGTATATCTTGAAATATGTTTGTTTTATTAAGAATACCTAAAATTGAAGCCAAACATATTAAATTATAACCACAATTGTAAATCATCAATGCAGCTAAGACTGATTTTGACATTGCTAATGAACCGAAATCAGGTAATTTAGCCAATTCTTTCCCTTCGGCAGTGAATGAATAAGGAGGTGATTTTTCGAGAATGTACAATTCTTGTAATTGTTGAATAGCTGCATCGATTAATTCTGTTGATGGTGGTTCAGGTAGAAATGTTTTCAAATAGCTAAAACCTTGATTTATCGAAGATTTACGTATTGAAAATTCGAAATTAATTAAATCTGATTGACAAATCTGTGGTTCAGGATAAGGAACTTTACTCGGTTCGAAATTATACAATGAATAATATTCTCCTGGTTGAGTTCGTCCTAATCGTCCTAAACGTTGTGTTAGAGTCGATTGAGCTGCTCGTCTTTCTTTGAGAATCGTTCGTCTTGATTTGATATCATAAACCGGTATATTAATCATTCCTGTATCGACGACATATTTCAATGAAGGAAATGTTAACGAAGTTTCGGCAACTGTTGTCGAGAAGAATAACGATCCAGTATCGATATATTCCTGTTGAACATTCGGATGTTGAGTTTGAACAAGAGGATAAGCTGTGACCGTGCCTCGACTCATTTCTGTAATTATACTACAACATTGAGAAGTTTCGCGTTCTGAACTAACAAAACAAAGAATTTGATCAGCTTGTCGACGTTTCTTGCAAATTTCCAGAACGACTGTGATTATATTTTCATTTGGTCGAGGAATCGTTTCGACGGGAAAACGTGTGCCCATCTTTGGCATACGAAATTCAGTGACAGCTCCTTTGAAATATCGTCGAAAGAGATCAGGAACTTTCGAATCAAGTGTAGCAGATGATATAATAATTTTAACTTTCGGTTGTAATCTCGGTTTTTCATGTAATAGTCGTACTAAGAGTGCGAGACATATATCAATATTAACTGATCGTTCGTGAACTTCATCAATAAAGAAAACAATTGTTCCTGAATCGGTTTCTTCAGTAATCAATTCGTCATCGTAGAGTAAACGTTCTTTAAGTAAACCATCAGTTACATAGAGAACTTTCGCACCAGAATTATGCTTTTCCCCACTAACTTCCCAGCCAGCTAGCTCACTCATTGTTTCTCCTATATCAGTTTTCATTGTGCTATTCACACGTCTCGATATCAATTGACATGGTAAACGTCGTGGTTGTGTAACAATGACTTTATCATATCCTTCAGCCATTAATAACGCTGGTAATAATGTTGATTTACCCGATCCAGTTGATGTTGCAATTGTTGTAACTAAATGTCCATCGATTTTACTTAACAATTCATCGGCTGATTCGTACAATGGTAATTGAACTTCGAAACAAGAAAAATAAAGTAGAAGTCGTTCTAATAATTTTGGTATTCGATTAAAATGCTTGAGTTCATTGCCTTGATATCGAGAATTCGTTCGAAATTCATTTTTAATTTTGTCAACAAACTGTGTTATGATTGAAACTGATTTTGAATTTGCTTTCAATCGAGATTGTGCGTGTAAAATATGAACATGTTTGGCAATAAATTCATCGAGTGCTTTTTGTTTCAATGAACTAATTTCATTACTGAATGGACGACGTTGAATGAATTGATTTGTTGCCTCTCGTATATTTTCCCATGGTTTTGCTAATTGACCTGAAATGCACGGTTCTACCATTGATTCAAGTTTATCACTCATGTAATTATCAAATGATTGTTTATAATCGATGTTTTTGTTTTGAAACAATTGAAAAAATGATTCGGTATATTCGCTCCAATTATTTGTTCGAGGTTGAACACGTGATAGAACACCTTTAACGATTGAATTCATCGTTCGATTTAAATGTCGTTGATAGTAATCTTTGGCTGATTGTATTGTGTTCAGTAAAGTTTGAATTCGTTTGAGAATTTGTTTGAATTCATCGTGATGTACTTGCAAACCAACAAGAGTGACAACACAAGATTTATTTATTTCAATTGTTCGAATTTGTGGTACTCGATTATCAATCGAGGTATCAAGTTTACCAGCTTTCTGTCGTAGATGTTCGTAAATAAACGTGTTTTTCGGCGTTAAAAAATCATTCATAATCTGTTTTTGAATGTTAGTATATTCAATTGTTTGAACGCCTCGTTCGAGTTGTTTGATTTGTAATTCTTTAGCTTCGTTGAGTTTCTTTTGCTGTTCCATGCGTTCAATACGTTGTTTATATTCTTGTAATCGTTGTTCGTATTCAGCATTTCGTTTTTCACCGGAATTAACTAACGATTGAATTTTGGCTCGTTCGATCGCTAATTTCTTTTCGAGTTCAGATTTTTCTTGTTGATTTTGAGCTAATTCTGCTGACAAAGCGTCTAGAGGAGCGGCTTTATTCGATTTGTTAGTCATTGTCGGCTGTTGAAGTGCTAAGATTTGTGCAGTTTTTTCATTGATATACAGTTCAATCGCCTTTTCTGGTTCGTCATCAAATTCGAGTTTTTTTATTTGCTTGAAAATCGGATTGTTATATTGTTTTTTACGTTTGAGATTATCAAGTTTTTTATCTGAATAAGCATCGTATGCAATATTTTCATCAACAATCGGTTCGATCAATGGTTGTTCATAATCGATTTGCAAGTTTTTCTTTACTTTCGAAATTTCTTTTAATCTCGACGGTGTCAATGGTGTTGGTTCTTTCTGTACTGGAATTGGATATTCATCGACATCGATTATTTCATCTTTGTGTCCTGAATCATTCGATACCATTTTCGGTAACCATCGAAGAAAGCCAACGGTTCGATTGTATTGATCAGTGAATTCGAATGTTTCAAGATTGAATTTTAATGGCTCCTCACTAATCAACGGAACTTTAATACTGACAAATCGTCGACGATATTTCATCGCTTTATCCAATTGTTCGTTAGTTTGATCATTGCAAAAGTACCATGTATTGAGACGAAGTTGAAATCGACTGTCATATCGTACGGGTAGTTTGAACATATCGAGTGTTGATTGTGTTGATGCTTTAGGATGTTTAGTTAATAGAATTTGCCATAAGGCATAGCAACGTAAATTAACGAATGATGAACCTCGACAACGTATCCATGCGATACCTTCACCGAAATTAGCATTTCTTCCTGAACGAAGAAATCTAATAAGACAAACAGCGTAGACACCGCGAGATCCTTCTAAATAGATTTCTCGTTGAAATTTTTCATTCGATTTAACTATTAACGATTTTCGAATCTTTTTTGATTCGTGATCAGTAAATTCAAGCCATTGCTGTTCAGAAAATCGTTTAAATTCCCAAATACCATCTTCAGTTTCAAAATTAACATCTTCATTGATAGGAGCTTCGGGAAATTTATTCACATTAGCCGAATATCCAAATACTAAAATTTCACGAAAATAATTGGCAACAGTTTTATGTATTGCCGCATTCATAAGTACTGTTTCTCCTGCTTGATTTTCACTGTAATAATCAGCACCGTGTTCAACTAAATATTTCACAATATCCAATTTATTATAATACGAAGCAGCATGTAATGGCGTTGAACCAGCTCGTGGATCATTCGAGTACAAGATATCATTTGGATTTGAACTGGCTATTGCTCGTAGGATATGCTGACGATTGGGAGCATTGACCGAACAACGATGAATTTCAACGAGATCTTTGACGATATCTAAATATCCATTTCGAGCAGCAGCATAGAGTAATGTCACACCTTCGATACCTGGTCTATCTTTAGCCGATGGATACTGTTTGAGAAAATTATTAACTTCAGCTCTATTTCCAGTGTATGCAGCTTGTAAAGCATCAATTGAAAATAGACGACATCTTAATCCTCGTGCAAGTGAATCGAGTGTAGTAACAGTTAGATTCTCAGTGAATACATGTTCTTTTTCGTCATAGTTAAAATAATTTAAAAGATCGAGTATATTTAATCGATGATTGGGATTCAATTGAGATAATTGTTTGTCGAGAATACTTTCGAGTTGTTGTTGAAAATCTACTAACAATTTCTCTTTCCAACGGTCTAAGGTAAATGAAGAATTATTTGGATTTGCTGCAGCAATGGCCTTGACTTCATTTGATTTTTGCCGGTGTGCAGCAGCGTATTTCGATTGTATTTCTTTTAATACCTTTTCAATTGTAAGTATTACTTCTTTTAAAAATTGTTTTAACTGCTGTTCACCTGGAGTATTCGACATTTTATGAATTACTTAACTTTTCGTTAACAAACCGAATGTTTAAATGAAATTGTTTACTCATTAGAAAGATAAAAAGAACGAAGGTTTTTTTCCCTCTTGGCTTTTTCCATAATTATCGAGTTGTTTTTTTTATCGTTTATTCATCAAACGATGAAGGTAAAAATGTAATCAACCGTAACACCAAATGAATAACTAATAGAGAACGAAAAAAATATCTTCCTCTTCCTTGATAGTTTATTTTTGTGTTTACTCTACACTTTATTTCGGCGAATGTAATTGGAAATTATCAAATTGTACATGAGTGTTTCTTAGTTTTTTAATTCAATTTGTAGAACTTTTTATAGTACACAAAAGATAATGAAAAGAAAACAAGCATATATATATATATAATATCGTTGGTCAGGTTTATCTATCATAAAAGATATACACTAAATAAATAGAGAATAAAAACTAAACCGAAATGTTATTCATGTGGATGATTTTTCTATTGACAATTTCTCAAATTACAACAATCGTTATATCATCTTATGATGAACATATTGAAGTTTTACTTGCTAATATGACAGATGAAGATAAAATTGGTCAAATGACTCAAATAACACTTGATCTTATTGTTAAAGATCCTAAACGGCCATGGAATGAAATCGAAATTGATCCAATTAAATTAACAACTGCAATTCAAAAATATCGAGTAGGTTCAATATTCAACACTGTTGCAACCGGTGCATATGATCTTAAACAATGGCAAGATTTTATCGAACAAATTCAAGATGAAGCTGCAAAAACTTCATCGAAAATACCTGTCCTATACGGTATTGATTCAATTCATGGTGCGAATTACATTCGAAATGCTGTATTATTTCCGCAGGCTATTGCTCTCGGTGCAACATTTAATCCTGATTTAGTACATGAAATTGGTAAAGTTGTTGCACATCAAACTCGTGCAGCCGGAATACCATGGGCGTTTCATCCACAAGTCGACATTGGGTTAGTTAATTACAGGATTTGATTTCGAAATATGTTTTCTCTTTGTTTTTATTAGTCGTCAAAAAGTTTGGCCACGTTTATGGGAAACATATGGTGAAGATGTTAAACTTGTTGCTGATATGGGTCGTGCGTATACCGAAAGTCTTCAAGGAACGAATCTAACTTCTCGTCAGAACGTAGCTGCATGTCTGAAGAGTTTCGTTGCCTATGGACTTCCACTTTCAGGTCAAGATCGTACGCCAGCATGGATTGATGAACGTCAATTACGCGAATATTTCCTACCACCATTCGAAGAAAGTGTTCGAGCTGGTGCAGCAACAATCATGATCAGTCCAGGCGATATCAATGACATTCCTAGTCATGCTAATTATCATTTGATAACAGAAGTTCTCAAAGGAGAATATAATTTTCAAGGATTTACTGTTTCTGATTGGGAAGATATCATACGATTGAATACAGTCTATCGAACAGCTCAAACACCTAAAGAAGCCGTTCGTCAAGCAATCGCAGCCGGTGTTGATATGAGTATGGTGCCTCTCGATTATTCGTTTTTCGATTTAGCACTCGAATGTTTAAAAGACGGGAGCATTCCTCGATCACGAATCGATGATGCTGTACGTCGTATTCTTCGAGTTAAATATGCTCTCGGTCTATTCGATGGAAGAAATGCTTGGCCTGATCCATCAGCAATCAACACATTTAATAATCAAACATTTGATGAACTCAATCTTCGAGCAGCACGTCAAGTGATTACTCTTTTGAAAAACGATCGAAACGTTTTACCATTGGACAAAGTAAATATTACATCACAAGCACCTCTACTTATCACAGGTCCAACAGCAAATGTCCTCACATCACTTAACGGTGGTTGGTCATACGTTTGGCAAGGAAATGATGAATCAATCTATCCGAATAATTTAACAAATAAAACAATTCTTCATTCATTGGAAAACTATCTTGGTCGATCGAATGTCGAATATGTCAATAGTACAACATTCGATCAAATCATTGATATCAACAAAGTTCTCAATGCATCACAACATGCCAGTTACATTCTCGTTTGTCTTGGCGAACAGGCTTATACAGAAACACCTGGAAATATCAATGATTTGATCTTAGACGATGCTCAATTACAATTAATTGAACAATTACGAAATCGAACAAGCAAACCTATTATCACGGTTCTTGTTGAAGGACGTCCAAGAATCATTCGTCGAATTGTCGATTTATCAACAGCGATTTTAATGATGTATATTCCTGGTATGGAAGGGTTTGTATTCTTTTTTTTCTGTTTTCTATTCGATATTTTTCTTTGTCTATTTAGTGGACAAGCACTGGTTGACGTAAGGTGCACAGAATGCAAAATGACAGTGCCTAACCAATTTTGCTGATTTATACATGATTAGATTCAGTTTTTAATGCTGATCACAAATATCACCTTATTTTTTCATTTAGTGCAAGTTTTCATGTCGATAAGCGCTTTGCAGTGAGAGAGTGTCAACATGTACCATTGATGATACATAAAAAAACACAAAAAAACATCGACTTACTATGCACCAATACTTCATTTTTGAGCAAAACGCATATTATACTTAGATTCTACGTCGAAAACTGAGTTTAAAAAATATGTTTTA